>Ga0228627_1000186_pt1 | contig 41640 bp, 57 predicted proteins | sample 33DmetaG_FD_190483 | JGI IMG/M metagenome (GOLD analysis project Ga0228627, IMG submission 190483) | Seawater microbial communities from Monterey Bay, California, United States - 33D | ecosystem: Environmental > Aquatic > Marine > Coastal | place: USA: California | collected 2016-09-28 | reverse complement strand
TCGACACTGACTTTAGTGACAAAAAAATCGACGTATGGCCTGCTAGGTGGAGTCATATTGAACTGGGTAGTGAATGTAAGCCCGTCATCAGCGTTAGACGCTACGTTGGCAATGAAGAAGATGGCATCCTTGACATTGGTTATGCTTATCAAGGCGACACCACTTTCGACACTGGGCACAAAATACCAGCCTACCTGTTAAACCAACTGAACAAGGGGAAATAAAATGGATAAACAGCATTTGGATTTATTGATGGATTTGCTAGATGATGGTATGTGTTTGGCCTTGTCTCACAATCAATATGACGGGTTAAAAAGCAACCATGACCTGAGCGAAATATCAATTGAATTGAATGGTGATTACTTCACCGCTCGCAAACTAAACCAAGGGGAATAAAATGAATACTAGCAAGTCAGACCAAAAATATATCATGGACACTTTATGCTTAGAGTGCGCGGTAGCAGAGGACGTTGCAAGAGAGAGTCTTTATTATTTTGAATCTGCAAAAGTGAAAGGTAAGTGGTTTGTAGTAGATAAAAACGACTTCATCGCAAGAGAAGCGGATAAAAACCATAAGGTTAAAGTTTGGGCAATAAAGGATTTTAACTAACTAAGTTATCTTAAATAAAGGGCGTTTGCTTAGTTGAGCCCCCTTTGATAAGATTTAGCCGAGGTTAATTTCGATTAGGGGGGTTTACTTTATATTCCCCAGGGCTCATAATATAATCGTACATTAAATAAATCAACCGGAGAACAACATGACTACTTTTCAAATCGGACAAAAAATTCGCTCTTATGACTTCGTCTCACGCGATGACTGCTACATCGAGGGCATTATCACTAGCATTGATAATGGCATAATTCAATTTAGGGTGACAAAGGCAATCTCTGAGGGTGAAGAACATACAAACTGTCCGTATGTTATGTCAACAAGTGATCTTGGCAAAGACTGGACCGATAGCATTTACGAAGATTTAGGTCGCCCACGCATCCAGTCAATCTAACCTAACCGCCCCTTCGGGGGCAACTAACCCCATTAACGGAGAACGACATGAACATAAAAACTAAACTGCTCGATAGGATCAACCAAAGGCTTACCGAAACTAAATCGCCTTGCAAACTTTACGCAACGGAGTTAGCAGCTAATAAAGCTGGTTTAAAGGTCGCAGAAAAAGCAGCTAAACACTTTTCCCAACATGGCCAGGAAGATATAATCCCAGCCGACTATATCGTTATATACATCCCCTCTATCCAAAAATGGACACCTTGCATTAATCTTACGGAATTACTTTCAAGACGAGATAGCACTGGAGGTTATCTTGGTATTTGCACCGACTACTACACTTGGTAGTTAATTGGCGCCCTCCGGGGCGCATTTTTTACATTAAATAATTGGAGAACCAAACAATGCTTAAAAAAATCTATTTAACTTTAATATTAATCGTTGCTACAATCGTGCTATACGCTTCCGTATGGTCCTATTTTACGTTACCCATTGTAGGTATTAATTCCGACGGGAAATGTGCTTATATTATTGATAGCAAAGGCGTTAAGGACAGTACTTGCGCCAATATTCCCAACAAATATACCATGGAGTTTGTTCAATGATTAACTTTAAACTGTCTGAGTTTGATTGTACCCACACTGGCAAAAATGAGATGGATGCCTTGTTCTTAGCTAAAATAGATGAATTAAGAAATAGGTGTGGTTTTCCGTTTACCATTACTTCGGCATACAGGGATATAACCCACCCGATAGAAGCTAAAAAGAGTAGGGGTGGTACACATACCCAAGGCATAGCTGCTGATATTAGAGTAGCTAATGGCAGTCAAAAGCATACTATTGTTAAGGAAGCAATGGCTATGGGCTTTACGGGTATTGGTATAGCTAACACCTTTATACACGTAGACACCCGTACTACGACCCCCGTAATTTGGACTTATTAATCTTAGGCCGTACGTTTCCACATATAAACAGTAACATAAGGCTGGAGGTTAGCATTAGCCCCACTAACACCTTCGACGCTATTGGTAACGCCAATGCCTGTAACAGCCGAATCGGTTGAAAATGTTTGCTGGGTACTTCTTTGGTCTGGTGCACCACCGTCGTCTGTAAAACCACCAACGTATTTTTGCGCCGTAACCGAATGTGTATGCCCAGGGTCAACTACGGTAGCTGTGTGGGTATGATTAACTAACACAGCGTCTTCACTACCCCCAGTCTTTTCAGACCCATCAAAGTTAGTGTTGCTACTATCAAAACCTGCCATAACTTTACCTTGACCAAACGGCACCCAAGTACCAAATCCTAGTAAAGTAGACGGGTTAGTACTATTACTGGCATTAGTATAAATAGAACCAACGGGAAGGGTTAAACTTAGGTAGGCTGCTAGTTTAGCAGGGGTTACGGCTTTAGTGTCGTCTGTACCCGAGTTAGTTTCTGCTTGTGTTGCAATTTCAATTTTACCTTTTACGGTCTCTGAAGCATCTGGTAAGCTTTCTCCGTTAAATATAAATTTTCCCGACGCGGTATTATATTGGAAACTGTTAGGAACTCCTGCTTGCATATCGTTACCAACCAAAGGAGTACCGTTTGCTCTAACTAAGTCTTTAATACCTAGTGCGCCAACATTTACTGTTGCTGGACCTGTGTTAGATAGGCTGGGGATAAACCTAATTTTCATCCCGTTAAAATAGCTTGGTGGGTGTTGTTTACCACCTACAGTAGTTAAAACATAGGAATTTACAGAACCGGAATCGGTATAAAAATCCCCTCCAGAAGCATAGACCGAAATAGCTTTTGATAATTGGAATAAATCTAAAGGAGATAATGTTATATTGGCATCTTCGATAACATTTTGAATTTCGGAAGGTACCTCATTCCATTCTACGGCGGGTAAAAAACCGCCTGTTACTTTGTCATTTAAATCTTGCATAATTACACCTTCTCAAAAATTACCTGACAGTTTGCAGGTTTAGTTTTATTAAATAAACATGTTAATAACGATATTTCAGAAGACCCAAAAGGAATAGGGTAAATGTAAGTGAAGTCGTAACCTTGGGTCACGTCGTATGTTACAACAATTGAATATCTTGATTCTTTTCTATCCCTAAAGTTTACCCCAGGGGCTATAGAAGGGTTGTTAAAAACATCTTCGCCCGCATAAACGCCTACGGTTAATCCAAACTTAGAGGCTAAATTAATAAAGTCGTTGGCGGTTTGAATTCCCATGGATGCTAGCTTTACTAAAATTGCGGTTCTTCTTTCTAAATTAGATCCTTGTCCGGAAAAGCAACTGTCTGGAATACCTAAAACAAACTCCCATTCATCCAAAAACTTGTTTGTATTGTCAGGCAAATATTCTTCCAACAATTCGTTAATATATTGGTCGCCTTGGATTATTCGTAAAGCTAACCCTTTTAGCAACGATCTTAAATTAGAATCTTTTACAAACTTTGCTGCAAATAGTTCGTCGTTAGGTAAATATTGGGCAAGAGAATTAGTGTATAAATTAAGTACTTCGTCCCTTAAAACCTTTGCGGGTCCGGATATAGCTTTTTCAGCACTACCTATAGGCTTAACTGCGATAGGAGATTTATTAGTCATAATGTTTGCCTACTTTTTCCAATTAGATAAGCCTTTAAGGCCAAAAGAAGCTGCTATAGCGGCTGCTAAAAACCCTTTGTAATATTCAGGCATTGCGTCTAGAACAACAAAACCTTGCTGAATGTATGGAACTAAGCTAGGTATAAATGCGCCAATCATAGGTATAGAAAGAACAATGACAAACCATTCGTCCTTCCATGATGTCTTGCTACCTTCAGCCATCATCTTTTCCCAGTTCTCTTCGGACTGCATAGCTTTAATTTTTACTTCCTGCTTAACCTTAGCTTCTTGTGCTTTACCCTGCATCCATGTAGTAGCTAATTCCCCAACAACACTGAGTAATTGTATCATTATTTGTCTACCTTATCGTCAAGTTTGTCGTCGATTCGAATAAGCATAGATTTAATTTCAGCAATATCCAGCTGGTAATCGTCGCGTCTAACGTATGTGCTCGATGTATAGCGTTCTATAGCTTTAACATCTTTTTGTAAATTACTAACTGCATCCCACACAGCTCTTAAATACCACCCTACAAATATTGACACTAAGCCTAAGAGAGAGTTGAATAGTGTTTGAAATTCCACAAAAAGTTCCTCAAGTTTTAATTAATTTTATAATCAAAGCGTTAGGGTCAAGTTCCCACCACCTTTCCTGATTAGACCAAGCCCTTGGGTTATGGTGGTGGTTATTATGCCAACCTTCCCCCAAAGTAATTAAGCTAGCAATCCAACTGTTTCTTGCTTCATCTATACCTAAATCATAGGTTTTATAACCATGTTTATGGGCAATAACGATAATAGCGCTTGAGCTGTGTAAGCACAGTGAAGCAGGGATAGCATACATGTAGATGATTAACAGTGGGTCTATTAATGCTAAGATGATGTTGAAGCAAAGAATAATTGCAAAGTAATGCTTGTGCATTAACTTCTGAAATTTGTCTTTACGTAAATCTTTAATTAGCCTTAAGTCTAAATGGTCTATATCCCAAACCCCAAACCATGCGCGGGCATTTCCTAATAAGTAAGGGCTGTGTGGGTCTTTAGGAGTTTCGGTATTGCCATGGTGTTGTCTGTGTAATGTAACCCAAGCAAGCGGGCTACCTACGCTTGTTATTACACCTATTACACTTAAAACTTTTTCAATTACAGGGTAAGTGTTAAAGCTTCGATGTGCTAGAAGCCTGTGGAAACCAATGTTTATACCAAGAACGCCTATAGTCCAGTAGGTAAATAAAGCTATCCAAGCATAATGTGAAGATGCCCCCATAAATAAATATACAATACCTGCTAGGCCTATAATGTGGTTAAATACCTGTAAACTTCTTACGCCTATGTTGTGATTCATACAGCCTCCTTCTTTTGGAAAATGTATTTAACTAAATAACCAGAAAAATCATATTTACCTGTTATTATTTGTTTAGGTTTATGATGATGGGTGTTCTGATAGCTTTCGCCAAAGGTGAAGATATTTAAAAAGTGGCAGTCCAGACTCTTGTCTCCCGTATCCCATTTTTGATGCCCTATCATATGACCAAATACGCCTGTCATTTGAAGGCTGAAGAAAGTCATAGCACCGGGTAAAGCCCAAGCCCAAATTACTAGCTCTGGATTAATTAAAGCCAAAACAGTAACATAGCCTACGACTAACCTGAAATAGTTATCATGCAGCCACTTGTGTGCTTTATCCCTAATCAAATCTTTAACAGTAAGAGGGAGAATAACAGAAGCCCACGGCCCTAAGACCCAAGCCTTAATAAAACCGTTATGAGGGTAGTAAGGGTCTGAGCCTTCATCGTCTGACTTAGCATGATGTTGTCGATGCTGCCCTACCCAGCTTATAGAGCTTCCAATGCTGGCAAATGTACCAGTAAGTAGTAAAAACCACCACCAAAACTTATTTGTCTTGTAAGACCTATGCGAGAATAGCCTATGGAAACCCGCAGAAACGCCTGTGTTAAATACAATCCAAACGGCTAAAGCGGTAGCTAACCCCCACCAAGAAAAGTAGAAGGTTAGCCCTAATATACCTACCAAGTTAGTAGTAAACAATGTAAGTTTTACTTTGTGGTAAAAATTCATATGTTACCTATTGTTTGTAAAACACGGCTAAAACGGCGGGCTCTTGACCTGCTTTAACGGTTACAGTGTCAACAGTGTCACAAAGAATAACCTCGTTCTTTTTATAAGCAATACCGTTTATAGAAATCCCATTGCTTGCTAAAAATAAACGTTTATCTTTAACTTCACTAATGTTTGCAGATTCCCCAGGGATTAAATTGATTACTTCACCGTCCCAAAGGGAATCGCTTCCTGTAATACAATAATATCCGCCGTCTTCAGTTGCAGCCATATTAATTATCCTTTCACCACATTCAGTTAGCGTTTCATTTTCCCCTAACGGTGGAACTAATATTTTACCGTCTTCGTAACTGTGTTGGACTCTTAAATCCATATTAACATCATAAGCGTTTATAGAGCCGGAGCTTAAAAATGTTAATCCCCCAGTAGAATTTTGGTTCACTGTCTGCGCACTAAAAATATCACCTTTTTTAAATTGCGCTCCAATAATATTAAATCCTAAACTTTTTGAAGAATAAATATTTTTTGTAACCCAAATAGACATTATAAAAGCACCTCCTCTGAAGCCGAATCTTGGTTAGTATCTTGTAAAATTGAACCATTTGTTCCAATTAAAGGAGGGCTTAGTTTTTTTTCTAAATCTAACCACTGTTGAATCGGAGCATAATTTTTTATAACCTCTTCTAGAACTTCACCTTCAAAGGGTGTAGGTATGCCCATTAAAACTTTTTCTCGCCCTGGAGAAATGTACTCAACCGTCATAGATCTTGATTCTTCACCAACATCTATAATTTTGTATTCATATGATATTTGCATTTTAATTTCCTATACAATTGTGCCTAATCTGCTGCCTGTATTAATCCAAGTTATGTTTGAGTTGCCGTTTACTGCTTGTCCCGCAGCACCACCGGAACCGATAGACGCCATCCCTGCATGCCCTAACCCGTCACTACCCGGAGCACCAACATTGCCACCGTTACCACCAGGATTAGCAAGAATGCTGCCAGCAGGAACTGCACCACCAGCACCTGCTGAAGCTAATGTTCCAGGCGCACCCGCTGATGCGCTAGCACCGCCAGGTGCACCACCTGCAGAATTTATATTACTGGAACGGCCGCCGCCGCCACCGCCGCCAACACACTCAGCATTGTTACAACTTTTAGTTGGACCACTACCACCGCCACCGCCGCCACCAGCCCAAATGTTTCCTTGGTTATCTATAGAAGCTGCGACAGTAACCCTTAAGGCTCTACCACCTTTGCCACCGTTTCCCGATGAACCATTATGAAAAGAGCCGTTACCCCCGTTACCACCACGACCTCGTATTTGCCCGTTATTAATTAGGGTTACACCACCAGGGAAAGAGCCATTTATTGTCATAGCCGCAGTGCCGTCGCCAGCAGTATTGCCTGATATAATAACACCGCTATTAATAGTACAAGTGACAAAAGCGCCTCCGCCCCAGCCAGCCGCTAAAGCTAATGTGCGAAGGTTTGCATTGGTTGTGTTTGTTGTAATATTAAACGTAAACGCATTGGTTGAGCCATAGAAGTCACTAATTGAAATAGCACCAGAAGAAGGGATTGGGCCATTAGTCCCCGAAGCGCCAGAGGGTACATAAGGCCCACCAGCGTAGTATTCAGAAAGACTAATGGGATTACTACCACCAAATTCAGTCTGTAGGTCGGTTAGGCTTAAAGGGCCAGAAGTAGGCAAAGCCATTACACTGTACCAAATGCTGTGACTTCTCCAACAACCGTAAGGTTGCCTGAAGCGTCTAGTTTCATTTTGTTAGTACCGCCTGTAGCAAACACTAAGTCTGTGCCTGATTGCGTTACTGACCAGTTACCTAAAGTTACTGAGCCTGTTACAGAGATTCCTGATGATGTAGCACGGATTATTTCTGAACCACCTATATTAAATATCATCCGACTAGAGGCAGCATTAAGCGTTAGCCAACCGTTATCACCAATAATTTGAGACTGTGTCGAAGTGTCTGTGTCTGTTAAATATATTCTAGGAAGTGTTCCAGATAAATGTAGTAATGCACTAGGCGAACTCGTACCAATACCTACGTTACCACTGCTGTCGATACGCATACGTTGTGTAGAATTAGTACGGAAATCTAAAGCGCCAGTAGAAGTTTCATTTCCAATGTCAATATCTCTATTACCATTTGAGGAAAACTGAAATACTCCTGCGTTTTGTCCATCGGCTCCTCTAATTTCTAAACCGCCAATTAAACCATCTGTATCAGCATTATTGTCACTATCTTCTATTCTTATAAAAGCATTAGTTGTTCCTGCTATATGCAACGGTCTTTGGGGACTACTCGTACCAATACCTACGTTGCCAGTTACAGAAACGCCTGAAGAAGTTGTAGCTAGTTTTGCGTTATTTTGATGTGATAAAGTTACACCACCAGAACCGCTAACTATATTTAAGCCAGTTCCAGTAGTAATGATTCTACCATCATAATCATCTGATGCAGGGGCTTTTAAATCAATATAACCACCAGACGGGCCACCAACCTCGATATTACCAAAACCACTAGAACTAGTTACATTTAACACTGCGGGCACAGTTACGTTACCACTACCGTCTACAGTAATGTCATCGTGATTAGCTATGCCCAAGTTAGTAAGGGCAGTTGATGCACTATCTAAATCAGATAAGTTGTTACTTTTTGTTACAAAGCTACTAATGTCTATACCTAGGTTAGTTCTAGCAGTTGCTGCATCGGCAACATCTAACAAATTGTTATTAGATGTTAGAAATTCATTAATGTCATTCGATGTAAGAACCAAGGAAACTGTTTTTTCGCCTTCTCCCCAGTTAACTGCGTTACCGGAATTGCTTGAAGAAAGAATTGTGTCGCGAGATAAAGTGTCTGTAGCGCCAGATGATATAACACCCTCAGAAACTTCCCATTCAATACCATCTGTTACTGAATAGCGAACAGTTTCTCCGCTGCCTACTGCGCTAATAAAAGTTCTAAACCCTATTGCAGCACCTTGTAATTCATAAAATAGTATGCCCGTGGTGAGCGATGTTTCTTTTGTAAAATCAGCTTTAGTTGTCATAAATCTATGCCTTAAAATGTAATGTTTCCAAGAGTACCGATTTCCCCTTGTAATATAGTAATGTCCGAAGTAGGGGATGAAAGACTAAAAGATTTTATACTTAAACCCGTATCCGGGTCAACAGAATTAAAAATAGCTGCCCTGTAGGCATCTTGGTCTATATTTACCCCTACAGTAGTGCTTTCCCTAAAAAACTGTTCTAGGTTTGCAATAATTGCGGATCTCATTCCAGAAGAAGTTGGGCTTAAATCACTAAATACAAAATCTACAGAAACTGCGGAAGGTGCTGCAACTAACAGATTATCTTCTGAGGTGTTAGCCGGTAATATTTCTAGAATTTTATTTTTAACAGTTATAACTTCTGAGCCTGAAGGAATTAAGCTTTCGCTATTATCGGTTGTAAAATAAACGTTAACTTTTCCTAAAGGTACAACGGATTCTAATGTTATAGTTCCCGTTGCAGGTGTAGCTGGTGATCCGCTAACCATATAATAAAAAACATTGTCATCTTCTACTATAAGTGGAAAAGTACCATTATATTCTGGTTCAGTTGCGCCGCTTATAGTTACTTCACTACCGCTTCCTAAACCATGTGTAGGAGCAGTAACTGTTGCGACGTTGCCGGATCTTGTAATAGAAGTAACAGAAATTGTGCCGTTTAATACTGTACCTGAGCCTTTAACAAAAACTCGTGTAACACCCGGAACCTCTCGTGCTTTATCTACTATATTAAAAGCATTAAATTGGGCTAAGGGATTTCTAATTCTTTCTAGTAATCTTTCTCTTAGGGAATCTTCCGTTTCTATATCGGTAGCACCACCAAGAGTATTAAAGTCAACACTAACCTGGCTATTAACTCCCGCAATGGGGCTTTGCAATCTAAGATTAGTTCCCGCATCTAAGTTTTTATCTAAACCAAATTCGTCGGATTCTACTGGTATAGATGCGGAAGTATAGGTAGCCAAGATTGTACCTGTAGCGGGGCTAACTGGCGTACCTTGTATTTGGTAAGTAAATTCGTTAGGGCTTATAATAGTAATTTCAGTATTTGCAACATTATATTCGGATTGGTTAGCACCTAAAATGGTAACAGGAATGTTGTTACCTAACCCGTGGTCCTCGGTAGTTGTTGCTGTAGCAGTAGATCCAGAGGTAACTAAAGATGATATTGAAATTTCATTTTCTGAAATCGTACTTAAAAAAGTAGATGTATAAGTAGCACTGGTTATAACAAAAGTTGTACCTGCAGGGATTGTATGCCCACTCGTACCAGTACCAACAACATTGCCTGAGGCTTTTGTTGCAGGGTTTAAGCTTTTACCAAAAATAGCTGCCCATCTAGTTAAATATTGACCGTACGTTGTGTCTGGGAATAAAGCTAAAATTGCTTGCTTTAATTGTAAATAAAAATCAAATACGCGATTAGAATTAGCCGTTACAATAGCTAACAGCCAGTGATTTTTTACGAAGGGGTCGGACTGATTAAGCTCACGTTGGACGTCAACTTTTGATCGGGAAATAACCTCTTTCGCTGATTCGGGAAGATTTAGTGCCATTAGTTAACGCCTGTGTTCTGCCAAAGGGGTAAATAAAGATTTTCAGCTACGTCGTTAGTATACCGAATTTTAGCCCTTAATAACACCCGTCCCTCAATAATTTCAGTGGTTACATTATCTATGGAATAGGCATAATTATCTTCTACTAACCATGAAAGAGCTAACTCGGCCTCATTGGCAATTCTATTTAAATTTGTTCTAGTTAACCTTGCTTGGCTATATAGCCATAACTTAGAACCGTTTTCAAAAGTTTCGTCATTTCCAATCCATCCCCTTCTTAAGTTAGGTTCAATAACCTCGTCGGCTGACGCCCGCTTTTCGCCGTAAAGGGACCTTAGAATAGAAGTATCGAAAGACTCTGTGATTCCTATTTGGCCATTAGAATCAATTTCAAAATCCCAATAGCCATTAAAATTATTTATTTTTGCATCGGTTGTCATATAGGATTACCTGTATTGCTTGGACCGGAATCAACTCCGCTATGTTTGTGGTCGCTACCAACATTAACGCCTGAGTCAGTTTGCCCATCGGTTGTGGAAAGGCTTCCGTTAATGGTGACATTGCCGTTAATAATCGTATCACCAGTAACAACAATTGTGCCGTCGTTTTTAAACAGGATTTGCTGCGAAGGGTTTTCCGAATGATAGATAGCCACTTCACCTTGTTCAATTTCGGGTCTAAATTCCGTACTTAAAGGCATAATTACCCTGTTTTCTGAGTTACCATTAACAGACATCATTAATGATAAAGTTTGGTTCGGGGCATTAGAATGGAATCCTAAGGGGTAATAAACAAAGCTATTCGCCGTTTTGCCAAGGTAACTTACTTGTTGCTCTGGGAATTGGGTTTCTAATTTTTCTGCAGCAGATGTAAGCGCCCATCTTATTAAGTTTCTTAAAGTCATTATCGTTTCCTAATTAACTAAATTAATAGCTACATCCCCTTCAGTATCTTCAAGGGATAACGTGTAAGAGTAAGGGTCAATAAGTTCTAAAGATGTAGTGCTTCCCCCCTCGCTGCTTAAAGAGTATTGTACACCATTACAAAGCAAAGATATGTTTTTTCCAACGAAATCATCTTTAACTTTATAAAGGCGGTTAATTTGCCAAAGTTCTCCCAAATTACCTTGGATTCTAAATAGGGGCAGTTGTACATTATAAGTCTGGCTTCTTGCCCTTCTTATATCCGCCTCCCATTTTGCCCGTTTAGATAAGTCGCCACTAGAATAGGATGTTTCTGATATAATAACAAGTTGTCTTCCTTGTGATATATTATTATCAAAAACCCCACCCTCCTGGTTTACTAATGCGGCGAGGTCTGTACCGTTAGCAAAGTTAAGGGGGGTGGGATTTAACTGGGAAGCGACACGATAAAGATTAAATCTGCCTGTAATATCATAATTGTAGCTGGAAGAAATAACATTATTGTTATCGCTATTTAATATGTGTTGGATAGAACCTTCGGAACTTATTCCTGAATTCCTGTCTATAACGATGCCCCCGTCAGCAGAGGGGCGTAATAAAACCTGCCTTTTTCTAGCATATTCTTCTACAAACTTAAAAGCATTATCACCTGGCTCAGGGGCTGCTATGTCTTCGGATAAATTAAAAGGCTCGGGGTTAACATTGTCATAAACCGGAATTTGTAAATTAATGTGTTTTAACACGTTTTTAATTAGGGCCTTAAGCGTTAAGCCTTCCCCTATAACGTCGTCAAAAATTCCTAAGGTACTATCTAATAGTTTAGACGATAAGCTTCGCCCCTGAATACTAATTATGTGGTCACCTGAGTCGTAGCTTAAATTAATAACTTCTATTGTCCCCGTTAAAACTACTTCGTCGTCAATACTAACTCTACACGATTCGCCACCTTTAAAAGGTAATTCTGTGCCATTGGGATTTGTTGCAGTAAAAGCAAAAGTAGAAGCAATAGAATCTAGACGTATTGTGCATTGGGCCGATATAAAGTTGCTATAAGTAATACCGTTCACTTCTAAATTCATTGTCTTAATATCTCCACTTGCCCCTCAACAAAAGAAACGTTTTTAAAACTATTTAGATCACAAATTGCTTCACCTAATTCATCCGACCCGTAATAATTAAAGGCAATTAATCGCGCAGTGGTTAAATTTGTTTCAATACTAATAACTGTGCTAGTTCTAACTCTAACCTCTTGCAATGCCTGCGTTACCAATAAACGGGTTTCACTAATTTGGTCTTTTGTAATTTGGTCTATTTCGCTTTCCATTACTTCTAAATACTGGTTATCTAATTCAAAAGCTACCGAATCAATTTCATTTGTAGTGGCATAATCTATACTGATAGCAGCTAGTTGGGCATAGCTAAAAGACGAGGCTTTAACATACGAATTTAAAACTTCACGATTATATTTTCTTTCTTTTAAAATGGGCGTGGTGGTTTTAAATTTTTTATCATCGTTTCCAAATTTAAAAAGATTTTTAAATACATTATAAGTTGACAAAGGAGATTTATAAAGCCCGTTTATTTCCCGGAAAGTTAAATTTAAATAATTAGATAATGAGCCTTCTAACCCTGCAGGATTTAAGACTGCACTAACTACATTAATTCGGAATTTGGCCAATGTAGCATTAAAGACATTAAAAGCATTGCTAGCATTAACTGTACCAATAGCATCGCTTACAAAAGCCGTACTATCATTAACAAAATCTGTAAGTGTGCCAATGGCGCCGCCTACAAAAGATGTAGCAGATTCTGATGAATCAATAATATCATTAACTTTATTTGTAGCGTCATTAATATTACTAACAACATTGTTGCTAACTTTAAAAGAATCCCCAATAAAAGATTTTAAGCTATCTTGGACCTTATTATTCGAAGATATAACTTTAGAACTTAATAAACCCGAGTCTTGCGGAATACCTATATTTTCAGTTATTTCAAAAGATACAGAAATAATGGCACTACCAAATTCACCAAAGCTTTCGTTTAAATTGTAAGTTGTGCTAACTACATTGTCAATTCTGCCATAAAACGGATGGATTAAAGTTCCAGGTGCAGGGTTTTCAAAAGAAGCCAGTAGCTGTTTTCTGTAACCAAAATAATCGCTGGCTTGCGAATCGCTTAAAATTATTTCTAATTTATACTTTCGGGGAATAGCACCCATATCTTCAACACTTTGGGTGTTTTTATTTGGGAACAGTTTTATAGCTTTTCGCCTACCCCCTTCTAAAGATCCACCCGAAATCCGGATGGGGATTTCTTTATAGGACCCTAAAAATATTTCATTTTCATTAGCCATTAGATGATTCCCTCATATTAATTCCTGCATTTAAACCCGACGTTTTTGCAGTCATTGCCGTTGATTTAACTTCAGCATTACCTGTAGCAGAAACTGAAATTTCACCATTAAGATCAATAGATTGGTTTTGCAGTGGAGTCGAAGTGCTAATAGGGCTAATATTTATATCGCCGAAGCCTAACATGCTAGAAACATCATTTAATGGTGCAATTATTTTATTTAATCCTGCAATTACAAAGTTAATAAATGAAACGAAGCCAGTTTTTATTGTAGACCATGCATTTTTAAATGCCAATACTAAAATGTTAGAAACATTAGCTATAGGAGTAATTACTTTGTTTAAACCTGCCATCATAAAGCCAATAAAAGAGTTAAAGCTATTTTTTACGGTTATGCAAGCGGTTTCAAATGTTGATACTAAGGATTCAACAATGTCGTCCCAGTAAACTATTAGTGCGCCAATAGCAGCTATAGCAGCGGTTACACCCGCAGCAACTAATACCATTGTTCCCGTTATTGTTGCTGCAACAAATACAAAGGCAGAAAGTAATAACAATAATGGCCCAACAACTGCAATTAAACCGCCAAACATTAACACTGCCTTTTTTACCCCGGGGGATAGGTTGCTAATAGCATTAACAATTTCAATTAGTGCATTGGTAACTTTAACTGCTAAAGGAAGCATTAGTTTACCAAATGTCTCGGATAAACGCTTAGTGGCTTCTTGTGATTTCCGTGAGACGTTAGCATAAGCCTCACTAGTTCTAGCGTAATCGCCAATAGCTGCAGTGTTTCTTTCCGTAACTATTTGCAGTGTTGCTATAGCTTTAGCTTGTTGATCGGTTAATCTGCGATCTTTGCGCTTAATCCCGATCATTTTTTCTTTAACTTCGGCTTCTAAAACAGCAGTTTTAAAAGTATCTTTTAGCATTTCCCGCTCACCGAGGAGAGCTTTTGTTAAGGCGTTAGCTGCCCTTGCCGCTCCTCCCTCAACGTTTTTAAAACTAGCAACATCCGATGATAAAGCCACAACAGATTCGGATAACTGCAAGGCTTGTTCCGACGTCATACCTAACCCGGTTAAGAGATCACCAGTATTAGCTAGTAATTCCTGAACAGTTGAATCAGCTAAGTCAAACCCCTGGGCAAGCCTTTGGGTTGCTGCTGATGATTGGGAATCAATGCCTTTAAAAACCTCCCCAAACTTATTCGCAGTTTCTTCGGCGTCACTGGCGGCGTTAATCATACTTTTGCTCATAAGAACAAAAGGCGTAGTAACAGCCGCACTCATAACCGCACCGGATCGCGCTAACGATCTGGATGTGTTTTTAAGTTTTTCGGTGTCCCTAGTAAGCTTGCGGATTTCAGTTGAGGTTTGTCTAGCCTTAGATGCCACTGTACCCATAGAGCGGCTAACCTTGTTAGCTACGCCGGAGAATTGATCTTTTAGCTTTATTAAATAGCTAACTTTATTTACCATGTTTGGCTTTCCCCATTTCAGCTTTTCGTTCGGATGCCAACTTGTTTGCTTCTTGAATAAAGCCTACGAATTCATCCATTGGCATATCTGACAAATCCGAATAACTTAACCCGCCTTCAAAAAAGGCCATTAACCTGGCCATTTCACTTCTATGTTTTAATCTAGTCCATCCATCAGGGACTTGGCTATAAAATTTGAGACATACGTACCCAATAAGCCCTCCACATCACGGAAATCCATTTTTTCTAACATAGGTGATGTGAACTTAGTTTCACCTTCTACTAAAGCAGAACCGTTTTTAAACAGTGCTTCAGCATGTAAAAAAACTTTAGATGTATCGCCAGACCAGTTGTACAACACATGCATCACTGATTTTAAATCGATTTCCCCTGCAGCTTCATCCGAACTACTTTCATTAGTAGCTTCGGATAAAGTGCCGTGGGATAGCTCTGAAATTGCCGAAGTAAAAGCTTGCTTAATTGGAGCAAAGTTTGCAACGGATTTATAGGTAGGGGCAATTAGTGTAATAAAACTTGCCTCGACTTGTTCACCCTTTAAAGCATACTTAAAGGGTGTTTCTAATTGATAAATGACCTCATTCATTTTTTAGACCTCTTATAGAATTATACTGCCGGCTCGGAGCTAAACTCTAATGTAATACTTCCATCAGTAGCAGCACTCGTTTCCGGGTCTTCCAGTAGCGCAGCACCCTGAAAAACTTTAGCATAACCTGTACCAAGTGAGCCAACTAGCTCTATTACGTTTTGGTCTTTGTTTGTTTTCCAGGCTCTCTTAAGAGATTCGTTTTCAGGCGTAGAGGGCATAGTAAATTTAACCATTCCCATTTTAGTGGATAGGTCTTCACTAAAGATTCTTTCAGTTTGACCCCCACCTACGACTGCGCTTCGCATTTGGTATTCACCTAAGCCGTCTTTCCAACTTAGTGAATCTGCGTCATAAGCTATTTGGCTATCATTAACCAAAATAGTAATATCATTTAATTGTGTTGCCATTGTTTATCCCCTTTAATCGTTAGTTGAGAAAGCGATTTGGATTATTCCCGCAATTTCTCTATATTGGGTTACTAAAATTACTTTCATTTGAATGCTAACTTTGCCTAATGCTTTATCAATAGAAATAATTAGGTTTTCGTCAAAGTAATTCAAAGAAGTTTCACCAGCTTCTAATAAAACGTAATCAGCGCCGGTAAGATCTTGGTAAAGTCTTTTAGAATAAGATCGAATTACAGGCTCATTTGCCATATCACGACCTTTAATAATGTCGCCTTCGGTTAAACGGGATTGAGCAAAACGTTTACGGTTATTATTGTAGAAATACTCCCTAACTTGGCTAGAGGTATCTACGTAGTTTAAAAACTTAAAGCTAATATCAGCATTGCCTGCAGTATCAGTTTTGTAAGTAGTATAGACTTCACCTGCTACAACTGCTGTTCCTGCAGGATTAGATCCAACAACAGTAACACCGGCATTAGATAAAGTTTCAATTTCTAAATCATCAAAGCCTCTTCCTGTTTGGCTAGGAATTAAATCAGAAAAAGGGGTATTGAAATAAGGCTTAGAAGCTAAAGCCGGTCCGCCTAAAGCATCTAATGCTCCATTTGAACTAATTACTAAATCTGAAACTGCAAAGCCTTCAACGTCAAGCCTTAGTGCTCTATAACCTGCAAAAGCAGAGGCTTTCATCATAGGTGTTTCAACGATGTCGCCGCCTTTGTAATTAGTTTCTGATTCTAATTTACCTCCAAAAATAACTAGGGATTGGCTATTAAGCCCGCTAGCTAAAGTTGTTAAATTACCAACGGTATCGTTAACAGCGGTAAATGCTACGCCATCTTGAACCTTGCCGTCTGCATTAAATCGTGCATCTAATAAACTTAGCACTTCAGTTGTTGCGGCAGGGTAAGGCCAAACAATCGCTTGGTAGCGAGTTTCGCCAATAACGTCAAAAATACCTGTTAAAACAGGATCTGTTGCGCCAACAGTAGAAAGGTTAACCGAACTGCCCAGGCCTGCAATAGAACCTCTAACTTCTACAGGAATGCTGTCACCATAAGTACCACCATTAGCTGCGGTAATAGTTACTGTACCTGCGTTATTAGATGCGGTAGCTTGTACAGTAGGATCTGCAGTGATTGCAGCTTCAACTGCATCACCTATAACAGTAAGCGAGTCGCCTGAGCTAATAGCTATACTATATTTATGATTTTTTTCAGAGCCAACGATAACCGTTAGTGTTCCGGATTCAGTTGGGGAACCAGCAAAGATTACACTAATCTCACCCTTAGTAGCTGTGCCGTTATCGCCTAACGGAATAGCATCAACTTGAACTTGTTGGTTTCTAGATTTGTTAGCGCGAACTAATCCTGCTAACATTGAACGTGGGCCAAATAAAGCGTCTTCCGCTCCGCCATTAGCTATATTTTGAACTAGTTGGCCCGGGGTAGCTGTACCTGTTAGCATTTGGCCAACAATTAAAATTTTCTGTTCTGTGTTTAACGCCGTCCGTGAGGAAGGGCTAATCACAAAGTTTGTTTTTGGCTGTCTAATAATAGTCATTTCTCAACCTTCCTCGCTTTGGGTTTTGGTTTTGGTTTAGGTGGTACTGGTTCGACACAATTGTCGGTTTGTGCATCTTTTAATCTCTGTCTCCAAAACTTAGACAAGGGTTTGCCGTATGCATCCGAGTCTATTATAACAAATCCTGAATAGTTTTGAACATTATTTATTTTCAATTTAATTTTCATAAAGGCTCTTCATCTAAGTTTATTGAAGCAATTAAGTTTTCACTTCCATGACTTATACCCATATCTATAGAAATATCTCTGAAAGCCACGTCTATATCGGGAATAAATACATCTGTTGGTCCCATTTGTAAAGTACATTCAAAAGCATATTGGTGTACGTAAAATGCGGAATTGTATGTTTGAAACCCGTGGCCAGTTATCATTAACGGGTTATTATTGTTTTCAACTAACGAAGGAAATTTGTACGTCAGAATGCTATTACAAATAGGCTTTAATAATTCTTCGCACCTGTCGCGTGCTTGCCTAGCTGCAATTTGTTCGTTAGTAGGTAAAAACAAATACAAAGAAAAAGACTGCACCAACCTTTGGTTGAAATAATTTCCTGACTGGATATTATCTGTGCTGTCCGTTTCAATCTTTCGGCTTTTATCTGCAATGCTATCGCCTAGCACTACAAATAGCCACGCTTTATCTTGTCCTTGTTTAGTATAAGCCTCTAATAGCCTTTCAAAATCTACCGAAGCAGAAATGCGGGGATTGGATTTGGCTATTATTGCTCCCTCTGCAGGGCTATATAAATTGCTAGGAACTAAATACTGAAAAGTGTTTTCACTAGGCGTAGACGTAATTTGGACTAACCCGTTATAGTTATTAAAAGGACTAGAGCCGTTTAATAAAAGGGCTGGGCCAGTAGAATTAGTTGGGCCGGAATCTGAAACGGTAAATTTTAAAGTTCTTCTATTTGGTACCTTAAGTAAAACAAAGCTTCCATTAAATTCCGATTGGTCTGACCCGTTAATTTGTACATTAAATCCTGCGTTTTCGGTTATGTCGTGGTCCGTTTGGGTAATCATTGTTGCAATACTGCCTAACCGAGAAATGCTTAAAATTTCTATAGGAGTTTGTGCACCAGTAATAATAATTTGTCTTCCTGCTATTAAACCGTGCGGGCTATTTGTAGTTGCTGTAGCTACACCCGAACTTTGTACAATAGAGGAAACAGGGACTTGATCCGTAAAGTCGTCTACAAGGGAGGGTAAAACTGTAGCCAACTGATTTACAATATCTGAGGATCTCATTTAATTAATCCTCCCCGTCCTTCTAACCTTTTTCCTATCTCTCTTTGGAAATTCTTTTGGAAGTTTCTAACCTGGCTGTTTATGCCGTTAGATAAAGAGGGCCTAGCTTTTATTCTACTGCTACCAAATTCTATTGCACTTGCATAGTCTGGGGCAGGGCTTTTACTTTGTACGCCATAACCAAATTCAAGGGAATTGGCGCCGTTAACTTTATAGCCTAGCGACCTTCTAAGCGCTCCAGTAAGGTTTGCATGAGTTTCACCTGGCGCAGAAGCTACGTGGCGCCTACGGCGGCCAGACGGCGTTCTATAGGTATAAGTTCTTCCGCCCTTTGGCTTAATTAAAATCTCATCGCTAGTAGCTTTACGTAAGCCTACTGCAGAAGTGTAGAAAGCGTGCTCGATACCGCTTTTTGTAAGCTTTTTAATAGACTTAATATTAATAATAGCACTTCGGCTGTTTTTATCTAAAATCATGCTTTTGATGCCTCACCTAAACCACGTTCGCTGCTTCTAAGTATTAGACAGTTGTCTTTTTCGCAACAGTTTTCAACGTCAATTATATTAAACTTACGGCCTTTAAAGGTAATCCAAGTTTCTGCCGTAACCCCATCTACATATTTTATGCAAAACTGATGGGTAATAGGTGTATCTGTAGCAATGCCGTCAAATAGGGTTTTACCCCTTTCGGTTTTAATAATGGCCGTTACGGTTTGGTCACCTGTAAATTCTTCATCAAAATCTACTTCGCCAAACAAGGGAGGGCTAATATCTCTATTGTGTAGGGTTATGCTTTGCCCGTATTTTGCTAAGTTTCTGTCTAATAGGCTCAATGTAAATTGCCTATAACAAACATATTAACGGGGGTTTTGTCAAATTGCATTAAGCAACCGGAAGACAAAGTGTTGGCTAATTGGCCAAACGGAGTTCCCATTATGCCTTCGCCAAATTTAAAGCTATATGTAACTGTGCCCCCGCAAGACGGATTAGTTTCTGAGGATAAAGATAAACTGTTTTCTGTAACGGCACAATTGTGCGCAGACAAATACAGTTCAACTTGTTTTAAACATTCTGCGGTTAGGTCCGATCCGCAGCTTCCGTAAACCATATCAACAATACAAGTTGAAGCATTAATTGCTGCTGTGATTTGGTCATCGGTTAGGATACTCCCCGTAGGCAGAATAGTTCTAACTTCTGCAATTGTAACTCTAGCCATTGGTTTCCCCTAAAAATTATTAGAAAGCCGCCCGAAAGCGGCTTTCTGGTTTTACAAAGTTATTTTGATTTAGCAACCTTTTCAGGTTTTTCATCAATAACTTTTTTGCTCTCTTTTGGAGTTACCAGCTTTTGGCTTAGTTCTTCGGATTGCTCCTGAGAAATAACGATTTCGCTACCTTCAGGAATAAGCTCTAATTTGCCTTTAACTGCTAAATACAATTTTTTATGAGCAACTACGCGTTTAACATTAGCCATGTTAATGCCCTCCGTTAAGAAGCGTAAAGTGCACAAGTTTTACCTGCGAAATCCGTGCGGACTTCAAAACCAACTGCGCCCCAAACTACAAATTCATAGTTTGAGTTATAAACTGGTCTTGGCATAGCAACAGTGTTAACACCCATACCTACGATAGGACGGACTTTGTTGCTATCTAATGGGAAAGCCATTAGTTGGTTACCGGTTAATTTTGAGCTAGTTTTAACAGCGGCTACGCCCATAAGATCAGCTAATTCTTGCATAATGATCTTACTGTCGTATGAAGTGCTGAACTTACGTTCTAAGTTAGCAGCAATTTCACGTGATACATAGTAAACAGCATCGTATTCGCAGTTGTTGTCAATCCATAAAACGTTACGGACTTGGACGAAAGCAGCTTTAATTTCGTCACCAGTTTTAGTAGTGTCGGTAAAATTAAAGTTAACGCCACCACCACCCAGGCTTACTTGAGCAACGCGTGCGTCGTTACGCATACCGCCCCAGCTTAAGCCATCAATTACAATAGATTGGCCGTTAGCATCAACATGCCCATCTAAAAATTGATCTGCCATGTGGCGACGTAATGTAGCAACAGATTCACGTTGGTCGTCAATTAATGCATCGAAGCCTTCTGAGCTTTGAGCATTCCATTCACGCCAGTTGCGAGAAAAACCTGTGTCATGTACAGGAATGATTGAACCATCGTAGCTGTATTCAACTTGGTCTAGTTTAGCACCAATTTGGCCAGTCATTGAAGTTTGAGCATTACCTGCGTCAGAAGCTTGGCGGAACTTGTGAACAAGTTTACCAATAGAAACTGAACGTGATAGTGGTAAAAGGTCGTTTAGGAATGTGTCACCGTCGTCTGAACGCATACGTTCAACTGTTACGGAATCAAATTCTTGATAAACGTCTTGAGGGATAATGCCCTCGTTAGTAACCATACCTTGGTTAAAGAACATTTGCTCTTGACGGTTTGCACCAGTACGAGCTGAAACTACTTCGTTCCATTGTTCTTTAGCTGCGCGGCTGTTACCAATAATTTTCTTTTGAAAAAGCATCGGTTATTCCCCTTATGCTACACGTACACGCACTAACTGAGTGCCTGTAGTAGTTACGATTTCATCGGCATAAGCCAACACCTGTTCTGAACCATTGGTTGCAGAAATCTTTAGAACGCCAGAACCATTATGTGATAAAGCAGTTCCTTTCGCAGTAATAGCTTGGCCAGTTGCTACTAAGACGTTTAGGAATTCACCTGAACGACCTTTAATAGCCACCATGTTTTCGCTAATAGTCCAAGCATCATCAACACTTTTAGAACGTTGCTGATCTTTATCCGCTATAAGTAATTCTGAACCAAATTCAGTATGTACTTTTGAGTTAGCTTGTAAGCCAGTAGCAGCTTGAGTCAATAATGTGCCAGGTAAAATAGCTGCTAAAGCAACACCTTCAACATTTAATGGCTTGCTGTTATCTTCACCGGCAGGGCCAACGTAAATTGTTCTTTTTGAAATTGTAGACATTAGTTAGTCCCCCTTATTCAGGCATGTCAACAGGAGCTAAAACAACGACGTCATCGTCGGCGTTAACTACTGGTGATACACCGTATGATTGGCCACAGTTGCTAGCAAATTCTTTCAATTTTTCAATTGGAAGTAATTTAGCAGTTTCTGCATCAAGGCCTGGATATGTAGCACTATTACCAACAAGCTCTGCCATTGTAGAAATTTCATCGTCTTGTTTAGCACCAATTTTTGCTTTTAATTCTGCTAGTTCGTCAGTAACGGGTTTAAGCGCATTAGCAACAACATCGGCTAGTTTGCCTTCGCTGTCTGCGCCTTCGTCGTCGCTGGTGTCACTATTAGAATGAAGCCCATTGTACGCTTCTAAAATCTGATCTTCTGTTGCATTATCTGCAATTTCGATACCAGCTTCTTTTAGCGCGTTTAAAATGAGATCTTTCATTTCGTCACCCTCTGAGTTGGTTTTTGGAATAGATTGGACATTGCTGTCCACGAGTAGTGGAGTTCCCACCGTTGCTACTGAGCCCGTATTTATAGAATAGGGAACGGTAAACAATTCTTTATTAAAAAAGTAAGTAACGGATTTTTCCGACACTTCTTTAATATAATCTGCTTTTAAAGGCGACTTATTTAGGGCTTTAAAAAGTAATTCTTCGATTTCTTTATCGGAATAGCTTTTAGATTCCTCTGGCGAGTTTATTTCTTCATCATTTAATTCTAAGTGATGAATGTCAATCTCAGAGCCATCGGAATTTACTGCCATGCCTACGCCTTGTTCAGGAGTAGCTGCGCCAATGCTGTCTAATAATATAGCATCATGATCGAAAACCATTTCACTAGCTATCATTTTATATTCTTGACCTTTTCCATTTCTTTCTGCAAATTCTAATTCTTCGACGGTTAAAAAAACGCCAGTAGAAGTATGGATAGGCCGTGGGGTTTCTGAATTTTCTAGTTCTGAAATACGATCAAGAAGTCTTTTGCCTCTGTCCGTTTTCACAGCTTCAGAAACATTAATTACTTTATCCAAATGGATCCTATTCCCGACCTTTTTAACGTTTTCATTATAGGCACCGGCATAATAATTATGGATTGAATCAGGGTCGTTGGCAGAAATAGCCTTTCCTTCGTTATTAGTAGGATGTTCTACAGGGGCTAAAGTTCTTTCTAATGTTTTGTAGCTTTTATTTATTTCTGTTGAAGGATATAAAATTCCGTTCATAACAACGTCATCTGGCAAAGTGTAGCTACTAACAATAATGTGTTCTATCCCTTCACGCATTTCTCTATAGATAGACGACTTGTTAATAGCAGTTGAGCATTGGACCATTATTTTATTTAACATATAATCTCAACTATCCTAAACGATTTTAAACTGTAGGGCCATTTCACCGTATTTTTGCCTTTTTGAGAACCCCCCTTGATCATTTTATTTTTTCTTGCTGGGGTGTTTTAATAGGATTACCCTTAGAATCTATTAAAACTGTTTCAACAGAACATTTGCAATTAATCCTGTTTGCTCCTTGGTCCCACCACTCATTTTGGTCTGAAACACTATAAGCATTCCCGTGTCGATCTGCATGTGTAGTTCTAGTAGTAGGGGTTAATGCTGAATAATGAATTACACCAGCTTCTAATCCTGTTTCCCGGGATATAGTTTTAGCCGCGTTACTTTTAGCGTCATTATAAGCCTTATTAACTTCTGTATAAACTATTCTTTTGGCATTAGACTTAGAAACATCGTATCTTTCTACAATCTGGCTAATAATTTGCTTTCTAGACAAATTAGAATTTAACCCGTCGTTTATAACATTAAAAATTTGGCTAGATGTTTTTTGGGATAACCCTTTAACTACATTAAAGCTACTAATATATAGGCCTTGAAGCTTTTCACGGTATGCTCGGGATAAAACCATCGATTCAGGTGCAACTTTTTCTGCAGGCATATCGAATTTACCCGTTATGCCTAAAATTGCAGCAAAAGCTATTAGCTGATTAAAATGATTGGTTTCTTCCAAAGTGCCTTGACGGTAGGGCTGTTCTATTTCGCCTTTATACCACCAATTGGGAGTAACTTGGTCATTATTAGTTTCTAGCAATTCGGAATTAAGGGTTAATTCTATTTGTTTACGGATTTGGTCTAATTCAGTAGGGCTAATCCTATAATCGTAAACTACACCTTCCTGATTAATTACCGTTTTTTCAACTTTTATAGAATAGGGTATAGACTTAAATAGTTCTAAAACCGTTCTTTTGGTAGAATCCAGTCTTTGGTTAATTTTCTTAGTGGTTCTTCTACGGTTTCTATATTGGCCCGTAGGATCCTTTCTATTCATTAACTGAACCTGATTCTTCTATTTCGTCTATGTCATCTAGCTCTTCCCCTTCAACCTCTTCCTCGAAGTCTTCTGTTTCGTATCCTGCTTCTAAACGGATTTCTTCGCCTGTAAAAGGTAGTGTGCCGCCTGACATATATTGCTTTTGGTTTGTCTCTGACATTTTAATAGCATTTTCTAGTTTTTCATTTGCAGATAAAGCCAATAGGTCTGACCAAATAATTTCATAATTGCTAACAGCTATAACGCCGTTCTTCATAAACCAATCTATAACTTTTGAAACAATTTCCGTTTGGAAGTCGTTTCTTCGGCTATTAATCCCCGAAAGGAATTGCTTACTGTCTTGATCCGACGCCAAACGCCCTGTTTGTTTACCAGAAATAATTGTTGCAGGGATTCTAGATGCTGCCGCAATATCACTTAGGGCAGAATTAAAAAAGCCTTCAGGATTAGTTAAATTGCTATCTAACACTTTTGGCTCTAAACCGGGTGTCCACAAAGATCGGTTGTTTCTGTTGCGAATAAATTCATTATATTTTTCATTAAATTTATCTAAAAGCGTTTCGTTGGCCTTAGCACTGGCGCCATCTACTAATTGGAAAATAATAGATTGGGCTGCGTTTTTGTAAAAGCCTTCACCGCCTGCCCCTATAATCTTACGTAAATCCATTAATGAATTGTAACAGGCTTCTAGAACCGAAACACCGTATATTCCCCCATCGTCTGCACCTTCTGCAGCAATAATAATCCTATCAGGGTGGATGTTAAAGCTATTGGCCTCTTTATCGTTTTTATCACCTGCCCCACCGCTTGTGTACTGATACATTGTAGGTAAGCCGTAGTTTTCACTAGCGGGATTGGTGTCTGTTTCTAAAACTTTTAATTGCCCTTCATACATTGGCGTCATAGAAACTAATGCGCCCTGGCCGCTACCTTTTGTTTGAATAGGTTGTTCTGGTTGTAGTCCATCCCTGAATCGCATAAACAAACCAGCATAGCGGCCAACCCTTTGTCTATTGTCTAAAGATTTTAGTCTCTGCCAAAGTTTAGTTCTTTTGCATAGTATTTCGAATTCAGCAGAAACACCTTCAACACGGGGATTATCTGTCCATCCTGTTATAACGGGAAGTTCTGCAATATTTTTAGCTATACCGAATCGCCGGTACATGTTCCAGGTGTTTTCAAAAGTAACTTTTTGCGGATAGCCATAATCTATAAAAACATTATGTAAAGTGTCCGCCTGGTCATAGCCTCCTGAAACTGCACTAGCAAGCCTGGAACGAAGATCCTGAGTTTCTATTGAATTAGAAGCTAATTCTTGGGATAGCTTACTAACTTCTTGTTCTAAAACTTTGGGATCGGATTTATTTTTTCGCCATGGATTTATATTCATTAATTTTGTCCTAATGCCATTTCCAACAGTTCGCCGAGGTTTTCGCCCTCATTACTGAGCTCAGTTAGGGCGTATACTACCGCATCTATGCGGTTTGGAGAATCTTTTGTATTAAAAGGAACCCATTCCATCATTTCCGATTCCAAATCTTGGAGTTCATCTTCATGGGCTATTCGATTTTGTTCATATAATGCTACTATAGGTTCTGCCCTTAAAGCTTTACCTTTTTTAGCATGTACTTTAATCACTCTGCCTTTAAAGCCGTTAAGCCTTAAAACATTTTCAACTAAATCCCCGCCTTGGTTGGTTTCTACAATAACCGCATCGGCTTCATGCTTATCGTAAGCAAGAATAACCCGGTTTGCCCAGGTTTGTGTTGATTCTTTACAAGTATAGTCTGCTAAAACTTTAAAGTCTTCTCCATGTTTAGAAGCTGCAACTATACCTGTTTCGTCAGAGTTTTCGTTATTTGTTACTGCAGGATCTACCGCGATTATTGTTCTGTCCGGATCAGATGTTATTGTTTTCGATTGGGCAGACAGAATCATTTCGTAATCCCATAAAGCCCCTACCGTATCCAAAGTAAATTTACCAGACAAAAATCGGTCCCGTTGCTTTTGTGGTAGCCTTTCTAGCCGGGAAATGTAACTGGTAGGCAGGTTGTCTACGTTATCCCTTGGGTTCATTAAAAGGTAAGGCACTGCGTTAGCCAAGGGTTTTAGGCTTACTGGGTCACGGTTTTCAACAAAATAGAGATAAGTCCAATGCTTTTTTGTTGGCGGGTTAAAATCAAACCAGAATCTTAGGGTTAATGCAGAATTTTCCGCTAAACGTGTTTGTAACATAAGTATTGCATCATAAGAAACCTGACTGCACTCGTTTACATATATAGTACTGTACTCATTACCCAGGATCTTTTCAACTCTTTCTTTATCATCAATACCACCAAACCAAATTTCTGATCCATTGGGAAATATAACAAACCAATCGGATTTATTATATTTAACCTCTACATCAGGGAAGCATATAGACAGGACTTTTGGGAAAGTGTCGTACCAGATTGACGTTTTAACATGATTAAACCTAAATCTAGTAATTAAATGCCTAGATTTAGTTTTGCATGCCCTAATAATTATAGATCTAATAATTATAAAGGTTTTACCGGACCTACTTCCCCCAAAAAGACCACTTTCTTCATTGGAAGCTAATATCTGACTAGCTTCTTTTTGTTTTGGGGTACGTTTAAAGATCTGATTCATCTGCAGCAATGCTTATAGTTAAGTTGCCCTTTACATCTACATCGCTTTGGATTCTGTCGCCGTATTGTTTATGATTAAGTTTGCTCATAATCCATTTTCTTGTATTAACCCTAAGATTAGATCTTTGAATGTTTTCATTATTCGCCACAATTATAGATTCACCTGATTTTAGCTCTTTTTCCATAAAATCATTTCTTGAATCATCGGCTATTTCTAATAGTTCTTCGGCAAGGTAGTCCATCTGACGCCGCTTAGCTTCGCGAAACCGTTCCGCGATTTCTACGTCTGCACTAATCCAACGGGATACGGTGCTAACACTTGGGGGATCAAAAGGAGCAGATTCTAAAATCCTGCCCATACCTAACGAAGTTTCAGGAATGCGTTCAAGTAAAAAATCCATGACTTGTTTTTTGTCATGTTTTTTATTGTAATTTATTTCCGCCTTTTTACTCTTAGCCATATTTACACCTATTTTACAAATACAATCTTTTAACAATTATAAACTTAGTTGGCCATAATGTAAACAAGAGTTCTACGGTTTAAAGGTTACTAAATAGCCATTTACTAAAAACCCCTTGTGTAACCACCTAAGCTATTAAAATATATAGCTTTATTCCGTAAAGGTTACAAAGACACGGCATTTGCTCCTAAACCCTTTTTATACAGGGAGAGAGAGATAAACTTATAATTATATACATTTTAATTCTTCTATCATTACCAATTATACTATTGTAACTCTGTAACCTTTAATATTATAGTATATATAAATGTATATAAATTAACAACTTATAAGAGTTACAGTAAAAAGCTACAATATAGGTTACATTAAGCAAAGGTTACAAAGTTTTAACCTGCTTAATGCAACCGTAAATTTTAGTCTTTAGAAAGAACCTCTCTAATCTCTGCATTAGTCATTGGCTTCACTGTCCAAATTCTTCTGGATTTCCCCTCCCATTTAACTACTTTAGGATGCTGGGTATATCCTAATCTTTTATAAATGCCATTAATATGGTTAACTGCTAGCTTATTAATTATCATGTCCAGCTCATTTTCTATTGCAGTAGCCAAGCTATGGGAATCAAAAGCTTCTTTGCAATAACCATGTCCGCCTTGTTCTAATAGCATTTTGGCTTCGTTATAGCCTTGGTGGTTAGCATTTTCCGTATGGATTACAGTTCTTTTAGCCCAGGAATCCGGAGCGCCCCTTAAATTCCTAAACTCCTCACTTATTTCATGATCTTCTAACCACTTCCTAATATCCCCGGGTTCTTCTAGTAGGTCAAAAATACGATCAAAATAAGCAGTTTTGTCTTTAATCTCAGGTGCTTTAGCAAAAACTATCCACCATCTGCGATCTTCTTCATCGATAGGAATAGCGTCTTTAAAGTTAGTGGTTGCTAAATAATTAGTATGGTTCCTTATAGTATAAGGTCTAATGCCTTTGTCATTAATAGAAACTTTTCTATCAGTAATTAGCGGCTTTAAATTATTTAAAGTTTCGTATCTGTTATGTCCTGCAACTTTTAATTCGTTTAAAACCGTAACCAATTTGCCTTCTGCCCAAGAATTAAAATTAGAGCAAACAGCCACTGGTCCTACAGAATCAACATTGTGATCGCCGAGAGCTGCATTTAAAAGTCTTTCTATAAAAGTTTTGCCTATTCCATATTTACCCTGAATAACCGGAGCCCAAAGTAATAATTGCCCTGGGTGTTGTACCTGCCAAGCTAACCAATCGAACATTATTTCTGAATCTTTTTCGCCCAATATGTTTCTAAAGTGGTCCAAAATAGGGGTAATGTCATTAACATATTCCTCATTTGCTTTTGGCGTTTTGTTATGATTAAAAAGGTTATAATATTCGGTTTGCTCTTCTATATAAATAGCATCCTTACTTAAAGGATTATATCTACAAGCCCCTACTATTCTTACATAACCGTGATCAGCAACAAATTTAGATGCCGAAGGTTTTCCGCCTCCTTCGCTTTCAGGAACATATTTTCCACATATAGCATTAAAAGCCGGGGACGAAACCATTAGCCCCGTTTCCATATTTACATATCTATCTTGACTTGAATCAAAAAGCCAAGGTTTGCACCATTCAGGGGTATGGTTTTCGTGACCAAATTCAAATGTGGGCATAATTAATGAACGCATCATAGAAATAGGAGGAGCGAAACCCGTTAATTCTTTCATTCTAATTTTTAATGCGTTGGCTGCGGTATTAAAATCTACACCCTTTAGATTCATTTCTTTAACCTTAGGCACAACTTCTAATTCCAAATCTTTTTTATTACTGGAAGACCGGATTATTTCAACCGCTTCATCTATACTTTTGCCATAAGAAGCATCACGCGATAGGTGCACCAAGGTTCCTAAGCTAATCCCTTGGTCACTAAAAGTGGCCCATTTAGCCTCGCATTCTCCTTCTTTGTATTTGGAACCTTGGCTTGACCATTTATCAAATAGTTCTAAACCTTTATCTTTGTCCCAACTATATAAAGCCATTCCTACGCGGTACCAAGTGTCGTATTCCACGTCACTATCAATTTCCCATAGCCATTTTTTAACCTGCTCTGGCTCTGCTTGGCTAAAGCCTGACGAATTAACCAGTTGCTCTAATTCCTGAAAAGCGTTCCCGTCTTCAGCATCGGTGTTTTTTATAATAGTTAAAGAACTATCTAAAAGTTTAATTAGTTCACTGGGTGCTTGCTGCTGGATAAATTCGTTATGGGTGTTGTCCTTATCCCAAATATAAAATTTTCCATTAACCTCTGAGCCTGGTATAACGCACTGTTTACCTCGGGTTAATATGTCTATTCCTTTATATTTACCCCGCGGCTTTCTAAGCTTTCCTACAGAATCGGAATCATATTTAAAGTAAATGTGCCACCCGTTGCCAGCTGTTTTAACTGTTTTAACTAACTCGTAGCCTAGGTCGTGACAAAGTTCTTGGTAGCCTTCATTCCCGCCGTTGCGAGGATCTATATCTATAACCAAGTCGTTCTTTCCTAAAACCCAACCGTAATTTCCTTCGTGGTTTAAAAGAGCTTTTTGGTTTAGTACTTCGGACGGCCAATTGTTAATTAAAGGCTTTTTTCCGTCCAAAATCGTTAAATGTTTTCTTTTTTCTAAAAATTGTGATATTATTGCATTTGACATTTGTAAACTCCTCTTTCATATGTCATAGTGTTATAACCACTCCACTTATAATACTTTTTTGTTTGTTCATATCGTGTCGTTAAAATGGGATTTGCTTTCTCCGGAGCAAGTCCCATTTTTTTAATGAAACCTGACCTTTTAAATCCCTCCTAAGCTATCGTTTTTCAATAGCCACAGATAATAGTAAATTAACTGTGGCTTAAAGTAAACATAAATTGTATACAAAATTATTGTTATAACTTAAAATTAAATCCTAATTAATAAAAAGGAAAAATATAATGGCCCACGCTAAACTTTCACCATCATCTGCCCAGCGGTGGATGTCATGCCCCGCATCGGTAAGAATGCTAAAAGACGTTCCCAACAGTCCTTCTAGTATATACGCCAACGAAGGATCCATTGCGCATTTGTTAGCGGAAATTTATTTAAAGAAGGAAGAAAGGGTTCCCGAATCATCTATTGGTAACACATTAAATCTTTATAACGGTTTTAATATGAAAATTACTGCCGAAATGAGAATTGCAGTAAACCAATATATTAATTATGTTTTAGACCATTATGATAATTGTAGTAGTTCTGCAATTCTTAGGATAGAAAAAAGAGTTAGCTATAGTGAATTAGTCCCAGACGGTTTCGGTACAGCCGACGCTATTATTATTGACGGCGACGAGGTTTCTGTTTTTGATTTAAAGTACGGCGTAGGCGAAAAAGTTTACGCTAAAAATAATAGCCAAGCGCAACTGTATGCTTTAGGGGTATTACAAAGCTATCCTAATTATAAGTTCCAAGAGGTTAGTTTACACATATGCCAGCCACGTTTAGACCATATGGACGCTTGGTGGTTAAGTGTGGGTAAGTTAAGAGAATTCGGCGAAGTAGTTAAAAAGCAAGCTGCGTTAGCTCTAACGGACGATGCACCTTTTGGTCCTAGTAAAAAAGCTTGCAGATGGTGTGGAGTATCTAGTACCTGTAATGCTTTAGCCAAACATTCTTTTGAAAAAATAGTAGATGGCTTTGACACATTAGAAGAAGTCTTGGAAAATGACACAAAGCTAGTACCCCCTGAAAACTTATCCCCCGAGCAAGTTTCCATAGTTTTGGATAGAATACCTTTAATTGAAAAATGGTGCAAAATAGTAAAAGAAAAAGCTTTGTCCGATTTAAAAGAAGGCAAAGAGGTTATTAACTACGACCTAAAAGAAGGCCGCGGGGTTAGAGTTTGGAATCAAAAAGGCGAAAATGAAATTGTAAAATTTTTAGAAGAAGATGAAGCTTGGTCAGAACTAAAATTAATTTCCCCAGCACAAGCCGAAAAGATTCTAAAATTAAAGGAAATGAAACTACCTGAATCTTGGACAGACAAAAAACCAGGAAGTTTAGTTCTAAAAAAAGTAAAATAGGTGTTTACTTTTAGTTTCACATAATCTATTATACTCAGTGTCTACTTTTAGACATTAATAAAATCTTTAAATTATATAAGGTAAAAACCATGGCTCAATTAAAATTAAAAAACGTTCGTCTTTCTTTCCCATCTGTTTTTCAAAGAGCAAAATTCAACGAAGTTGAAACTAAGTATGAAGCTACTTTTTTGCTAGACAAAAAGAAAAACAAAAAAGAAATTCAGGAAATTGAAGAAGCTATTGACGCAGCTATTAAAGAAGCCAACATTAAAGTTCCTTCGGATAAGCGTGCATTGCGAGATGGCGAAGATTCGGAGTACGATGGCTATGAAGGCTGTATGAGTTTTAAGTCTTCTGCTAACAAGCGTCCAATCGTAATAGATAGAGACAAATCACCTCTCATAGAAGAAGATAACAAAATCTATGCGGGTTGTTATGTAAATGCTATCGTTGATGTTTGGGTTCAAAATAATAACTACGGCAAAAGAGTAAACGGTAACCTATACGGAATTCAATTCGTAAAAGATGGGGAAGCGTTTGGTTCTGGTCCTACTGATGTTGGCGACAACTTTGACGATCTAGACGAGTTAGACTAAACTCTGTAAAAGGCAGCCTTATTTAGGCTGCCTTTTTTATTGGACAGTAGGAAAAAATATGACAACCAACCAAATGCAAATAGCTTACGATGTAGAATGCTATCCTAATTATTTTCTCGCAGCATTTAAAAATCCGGACAACGGAAAAAGCGTATCTCTAGAAGTTGTAGGGGAAAACAATTCTTTAAGCCAAAAAGATCGCAAAAAACTTTTGTCTTTAATGGTAAAACGCACAACCTTTGGCTATAATTCTAATCGTTATGATTTACCAATGATTCTTGCAGCAATGAAAGGTTTAACCTGCAGGCAGCTAAAAATTATATCCGACGAAATTATAGAAAAGGATATGCAGCAATGGCAAACACTAAAGAAATTTGATCTTGTTTCTGAGTACCCAATTACCACTATAGATTTAATGCAAGTTGCACCAGGTGTATTTACTTCATTAAAATTGTACGGCGGCAGAATGAATAGCCCCCGCCTCCAAGATTTACCCTATCCACCTTATACTGTTTTAAATAAAAACCAAATTGAAAAAGTTAAGGATTATTGCGTTAACAATGATTTAGATACTACGATCGATTTGTATAATAATCTGCAAGAGGATTTAAACCTAAGAGTTTATATGTCTAAAGAGTACGGCTTAAACCTTATGTCTAAAGGTGGTGCACAAATCGCAGAAGCAATTATCCAAAAAAAGTTTAACGTTGGGTCTAATAAAAACCCCCCGCCTAATAAAGTAAGATATAAGGCCCCCAGTTACATTAAGTTTAAAAGCCCCCAACTTAATAACATTTTAGAATTCGTAAATAATTATGAATTTAATGTTGATAAGTCAGGATATGTTAAACTCCCCGCTAAGCTAATAGAACCTATTACTATTAACCAAACATCTTATAAAATGGGTTTGGGCGGCCTTCATGACACAAGTAAAAATCTAACATTAAAGAAGGTTATTGATAGCGACGTAGTTTCTTATTACCCTTCCATTATGATTAATGACAGGATTTCCCCGCCTGTAATTGGACCAAAATTTACACCTTACTTTAGGTCTATTTTTAATAAAAGAATAGAAGCAAAAAGCAAAGGGGAAAAGTTAAAATCTAATTCTTTAAAACTAATCCTTAATTCCACTTTTGGTAAATTGTCAAACAGGTGGTCGTGTATGTATGACCCCGAAGGTATGTTAGCCGTAACTATTACCGGGCAATTGGCGTTACTAATGCTAATCGAAACTCTTGAAGATGATGGGTGCAGAGTTTATTCTGCAAATACCGACGGCATTGTGCATGAGCCAGGGGAATTAAGCTTGCTAAAGGATTGGCAAAAAATAACCAACTTTAAATTAGAACACACACTTTACGACAAATTCTATTCGAGGGATGTTAATAACTACTTAGCCCTTCAGAACAACGGCCAAGTTAAAACCAAAGGCGTTTTTGCTAAGCCCGGTTTAAATAAAAACCCTGCTATGCCGATAGTTTATGAAGCTGTAGTAAATAATTTAACCCAGGGCGTTAACATTAATGAAACAATTATTAATTGCCAAGACATTACTAAGTTTTTAACTGTTAGAACAGTAAAAGGCGGAGCAGAATGGAAAGGCGAACCTCTTGGGAAAGTCGTTAGGTGGTACCAATCTACTAATGGTAAAAGAATTAATTATATTACCAATGGAAATAAGGTTCCTAAGTCTGACGGCGCCGTTCCTATGATGCAAATTAATAACGGCATTCCCAAAGATCTAGATTTTGCATACTATATAGAAGAGGCAAACTCCGTTTTAGAACTTTTTGTAGATGGGTAAGCTTCTAGAAAAGCACATTGAAAAATATCTAAAAGACAGAGTTAAACAGCTAGGTGGTTATAGCTTTAAATGGGCCTCGCCTGCTCACAGGGGCGTTCCGGACCAGATTGTATTTATTAACAAACAGGTTTGGTTAATCGAAGTTAAAAAGCCAGACGGAAAGCTATCCGAACTGCAAAAGTTTGTCGGGCGCCAAATCCGGGAACATACCCCCAATTACAAAGTTGTTTATTCCAAAGAAGAAGTAGATAGCTGGCTAATTGAAGTTAATTCAGATTAATTTTAATTAGGGGGTTTACTTCAGATGTCATAGTGCCCATAATTATAACCGTACATTAAATAAAACTTACCGGGGATATTAAAATGGCTAATCTTTCAAACGATCAAAAAGCTGAATTAGAAACAATTATTAATAGCTTAATCGTAAGCTCTAGATTTCAGGAAAATGCATTCGAAACAAAAGACTGGGAAGGGTTTGACCTTTATCTTAAAGATTACTACAAATATGTCGTAGAATTAGACGATAAATTCGGGGTTAAGCTACCTGCACTAGACATTGCTAAAAATTATAAAGCAAACTTTTAAGGGGGTTTACTTTATATACCCCATGTCCCATAATGCAAACGCACATTAAATAATTTAAACGGAGAAAATAAAATGAAACACAAATGCAATCTTTATTTAAACGGGGATCGTTTAGATCCTACCCAAGCTATTTCGATAACCATTTTAGAATCTGTAATTATGGATAAGCTTAAAGAATACGGAAATGGCAGTTCATCAGAAGACTATGCCCACAAAAGAATGTCTGGCGAAATAAATTTTAGTATTTTTGAAATTACAGGTGCTTTGGGCAGCTTAAAATTAAAACATTTAGTAACGCAAACCGCAGATGGCGACTTTAAAGTTAGTGCTGGCGCTATTAATTTTTCTATTGAATACAACTTGCCAAAATAACGGAGAGAAACAAAATGAACACATTTGATGAAATTGTATGGGAAAACTCTTACTTGTCTGAACACGAGGCAACCTTAGAATATTTAACTGATTGTATTTTTTCGGGTAGATCGTTTTTTGACGGGATAAACATCCACGATTACTTTGACCTGGTTCAATTTATAGCGGACAATGCAACTTATCAAGTTGAATATGACAATTTAATTTTGGCGACCCTAAATCCAAAAAGTAATTTAGAAAAATCTCACAAAGAGCTTTTAGATTTTATGACTGACAGGTCTTACGAGTGGCTAGAAAATGGTATTGTTAACGCATACCTCTATTACAACAAAGAGGAACGTTAAAATGGCCCAGGAGTTTATCCCGCACAGCTATCAAAAAGAAGCAATTAATCATATTGTTTCTAATAAGCATGCGGGATTGTTTTTGGGTACGGGGTTAGGGAAAACCTCAATTCTTTTGTCAGCAATTAGGGCCCTTAAGCATAAACGGGAAATAGATAGGGTTTTAATTGTTGCACCTCTTAGGGTTTGCCATTTAGTTTGGCCAAACGAAATAAAAAAGTGGGAGCAATTTAATAACCTAACAATTGAAGTTGCCCACGGTAAAAATAGGGAAAAGGCTTTCCAATCCAAAGCGGATATTGTTGTAATTAATCCGGACGGGCTATCAGCAATGTCTGCTATGGTAGGTAGCAAAAAATTTACTTTCCGCGATAAAAATTGGATGTTAATTGTTGACGAGTCATCTAATTTTAAAAATCCAAAAACTTCACGATTTAAAACCTTAAAAAGGGCACTAGGTGTTTTTGGCCGTACAGTTATAGCTACGGCAACCCCGGCTCCTAACGGCCTATTGCAGCTTTGGTCCCAAGTTTACTTACTTGACAAAGGTGAAAGGCTAGAGAAAAACTTTACAGCTTTTCGAAATAGGTACTTTTACCAAAGCGACTATATGGGCTACACTTACTCGCCTCACGATTGGACTGAAAAAGCAATCTATGAAAAAATTAAAGATATTGTAATTCATAAATCTTCTAATGAATTAGATTTGCCGGAAAGACTAGATAATTTTATTCCCGTAGAATTAGATTCAAAAGCCCAAAAGCTTTATAAGACTATGAAAAAGGAAATGGTAATAGAGCTAGAGGATAGTGAAATAACAGCCGTAACGGCTGCCGTAGTAGTGAATAAACTTAAGCAAATTTCTAATGGCGGTATATATAACGAAGAAGGCGAGTCTATAGTTATTCACAACGAAAAAACCAAAGCTATAGAGGAAATAGTAGAAAGCTTGGGCGGAAAGCCCCTAATGGTTTTTTATGAATATAAGCACGACTTAGAAAGGCTTCGCAAAGCTTTTCCCCAGGCAAAAATCTTAGGAGAAGAATTCGAGCCTACTGAAAAACTAGTAGAAGACTGGAACAACGACCAAGTCCCAGTATTTTTAATTCAAGTGCAAAGAGGGTCACATGGCCTTAATTTACAAGGTGGGTCTTGTACAGATGTTGTGTGGTATAGCATCCCTTATGATTTAGAACTTTATATCCAAGCTTGTGGTAGGGTCCATAGGCAAGGCGTTAAAAATACAGTAATAATCCACCATATAGTTTGCCAAGAAACTATCGATGAAAAAATTATTGGCCTCCTTAAAAATAAAACAAAACTCCAAGACAAGCTATTAGAAAGCTTATTGGTTTAGTGGGTTTACTTTATTATAGAAATAATGCATAATTTAACTGCAAAACAAACTTAAAATAACCGGAGAAAATATAATGCAAATCCAAGGTAGAAATATAGCAGAGGCTATTCAAGCTTCTCTAAGGGCTTTAGAATGCTACGGGGAGGTTAGCGTAACTGAATCATGGCAAGGTAGGAACGACGTAGACTTTTCATTTTTAGAATTAATCAATCTTAGTTTAAAGTTCCCGATGTCTAATAATTTAGCAGAACTTGAAAGATTATCTAAACCAACTATGCCTTGGGCAGAAGATCATTTTAGGGAAAGAGTTAGTGGCCAACCACTTAATCCCCCGCCAAGCCACAAACAATGGTTAACAAAAACTGAGGATTACTTAAGCGACTCTAAAAAGTTTTCCCACAGTTACCCAGAAAGGCTTTGGCCTAAAGGTTTAACAAAAGGAATTCGTTTCGACACCGCAGACTTACATGATGCGGTTAAACTGCTAAAGGCAAATCCTACTACCCGCCAATGTTTTGTCCCAATCTATTTTCCAGAGGATTTAACGGCTGCATTGCAAAATGAAAGGGTACCATGCACAATTGGCTGGCATTTTATAATTAGGCAAAACCAGGTGCATGTATTTTATCCTATGCGAGCCTGCGATGCTTTACGCCATTTCCACAATGATTTATATTTTGCAAACCGTTTGGCAATCTGGATTAAAGATCAAGCAGGATTAGACGAAGTTGAAATGGGCCATATGCATTTTTCTTGTACTTCGTTCCACTGCTTTGTTAACGACAAATATGCTTTAAACAAAGCAATTAAATAGGAAATTTTTATGATTATTATATTAGAAGGCCCTGACGGCTCTGGAAAAACAACTTTGGGGCATAGTTTATCTAAAGAGCTAGGAATAGACTACGATGGTCCTAAAATACTACAAACAAATCAGCAGATTATTAACCACATTGACCATCAAGAGGACCTAGCAAATTCCAACAAAGTAACCTTGGTAGACCGGTGCCCCTGGATTTCAGAATTAGTCTATTCGCCGGTAAGGCGCCAGGTGATTAGAATTAATTTGGCCAAAATTCAATACTATTGGGCTTTACCCCAAATCGTTATTTATTGCTGTCCTACCGGGATTACCAAATTAGATATTAGCCGGGAATACAAGGAGCACAAAAATCAGGATTTAATGGATTCGGTTTTAAAAAACCACGAAAAAATTATTAACCAATATGAAAAGCTTTTTGATACTAACAAAAGCACGTTTTCGGGTTTTTACCAATACAACTGGAAAATGCCAGGCGAATATGACAAACTAGTTAAATATTTAAAGGATAGAATCTAATGTGCGGCTTAATTACATCGTTAGACACTAGGGTTAGCTACGAAGATATTAAAAAAGCTATAGACAAAATGAGTTATCGCGGGGACGTTCCTCCGGTAGTTACCCCCTGTGAAGAAGGCTTTGCTGCCCACGTTTCTTTACCCCTTTGCTCTTTAGATCCCTATGCATATTCTCAACCGGTTAATGGCTTCTCTTTTGTCGGGGAAATATTTAACTACAAAGAAATTGACCCTAGTGCAGTTAATGATGTCCATATGATCAGGGATTTAATTATAGAAAAGGAAAACGAAAGCCAATTTTCCTGGATTAAAGACCTCCACCGTTTGGATGGCTTTTGGGCTATTAGTTATATAAACAAAGAAAACCAGCTTATAGCTATTAGTGACTACTTATCACAAAAGCCAATTTATTATAGAACAGACCGAAACGTTGTTGCTTCTGAAATAGATTGCCTTTTAGATCTTGCTAAGGTTACCGAAGACAAAGTCTATATGAGTAACATAATGAAATGGGGTTACGATCCTACAGGCAGAACACCTTATAATGAAATTAAACAAATGCCACCAGGAAGCATATATAAGGACGGAATAATTGAAACTTACTGGGATTGGTCGCTAATACAGGCTCAAGATTTAGTTTTAGACAACCTAACTAAGGCTGTAGCCAATAGAATTGACGCTAGCAGGCCCATATCTTTGTTATTATCGGGGGGTTTGGACAGTTCAATTATTTACGAAATAGCTAAAAGGTTCATTCCAGACATTAAGGTTTTCCATGTAGAAAATGATGAAAGCCAGTATGCCGATTTAATAACAAAAAACAGAACCAACGTTAAGCTAGATAATGTTACAGATGAAGAAGCAGTGGCAATTCACCAAACCCCCGTAGATCTGGGTAGTGTTAAACCACAAATAGCTTTAGCAAAAGCAATTAAAAAAGAAAAAGGTTATCAAATAGTGTTAACCGGTGACGGCGCAGACGAGCTTTTTGGAGGCTATAGAAGAAGCCAGGACTACGATAGCCAAATGTCCGATGTATTTTTGGAACTACCTTATTACCATTTGCCCAAATTAGATAGGGTAATGATGCATAGTACAACCGAAGTAAGAAGTCCTTTTCTTGCCCCCTACATGGTTAAGTTCGCTATGTCGCTGCCGTATTCCGAACGGATTAACAAAAAACATTTAAAGGAAGCTGTTTCAAGGTTTATTCCCGAAGAAATTATTAACCGTAAAAAAGTACCACTTAAAACCAAAGAAATAGCATTGGGTCTTTTAACCAATACTAAAAACAACATTAACACTTTTAGGAGATTAAAAAATGATTAAATCTATTGAAACGTTTAACCGCAAAATTATAGGCGTTAAAGAAACTAAGCCATGCAGACTAAAAGACAATGATCGGGCATGGCTTATTGCAGCATTAGACGAAGAACTTCAAGAGTTTATAGATTCCCCTTCTTTAATAGACGATGCAGATGCACTTTTGGATCTGTGTTATTTTGCTATTGGCGGGTTGGTTCGTTCTGGGTTATCGGCAAAACAAATAGAAGAAATTTTTAATGTTATCCATAATGCTAATATGAATAAAGATGCGGGGATTAAATCTACCCGGAAAGGCTACGACGGGGTCACAGATGCAATTAAACCCGAGGGATGGATGCCCCCTGAAGACCAAATTAAGGATATAATATATGAATAAAAACGTTTTGTTAATGGAAACCGCAAAACTTTGGTCTAAAGCTTCCCATGCAAAAAGACACAAAGTAGGGTGCATTATTGCTAAGGATCACAGAATTCTTAGCACGGGCTACAATGGAACCTTACCGGGAAGAAACAACTCCTGTGAAAAGGACGGGGTGACATTAGACGAAGTTATGCACGCAGAGCAAAATGCTTTAATTTTTTGTTCTAAGCACGGTCTTTCCACCCAAGGGTGTAGCATTTACGTAACCCTAAGCCCCTGCATGGCTTGCAGCAAAATGATAATAATGAGTGGGATTAAAGAACTATTTTACGCTGAAAGCTATCGGGATTTATCACCTTTGGATTTGCTACGTTCCGAAGGCGTTAAGGTTACCCAAATTAAGGAGGAACTTTCTAATGAAAGCAAATAAAGATTATCGCGGTAAATATTCACGGGATGTAATCCAAACCCTACTAAACAAAGGAAATATGCACAGTCATAACAAAGAAAAAATGATTCAGTACTTTTGCGAAGGTATTAGAATTAAGGACTTAGGTATTTCTAAGCAATTGGCTACAAAACAAATTAACAAAGTAATTCTTATATTAGATCCTAACAGAGGTTAGTATGGATAGAAAAACTCGTGTTTGTTTAGTTTGTAATAATCCTATAAGCACTAGCAAAAGGATAGATGCTAAGTATTGTTCAACTAAATGCGGAAATCGGGCCCGATGTAAAAAGTTTTCTGACCTTAACCCGAAAAAGATGGCTGAATATAGAGTCACTGAAAATAACAAAGTTCAATCCCGAATTTATAGTAGAATTAAGTCGCGATCTAAAATTAGGAACATACCATTTGATTTAGAAATAGAGGACATAGTCGTTCCCGATTTTTGCCCTGTTTTAGGCATTAAGATAAAAAGTGTTGCAGGGTCCGGCACAAACTTTAAAAACTCCCCCTCCGTTGATAGAATAGATCCAAACAGAGGTTATACTAAGGATAATATAAGAATTATATCTAACAGGGCAAACCTTCTCAAGAGTAATGCAACAGTCGAAGAGATGGAAAAAATTTTAGCTGACATTAAAAAGATTAGGCTTGAAAAAACACTAAAAGGCCTAAGTAATCTAATTTAAGGGTTTACTTTATATAAAGTAAACCCTACAATACCCATAGTAAAAACTAAAATTAACTTGGAAATTGCTATGACTAGAATTAATACTATAGACCCCTCCCTTTTAACAGATAAGCATTTGCTAGCAGAATATAAGGAAATTACTAGGCCCTTTAATAAGGTTATTAACCGCATAGAAAAGCACGGAATAAACGACGCTTTAACCAACTGCAAAATACCCGAGAGATATACCTTAGGATCGGGACACGAAACTTTTTTCTTTAATAAACTAGAATGGCTATACAATCGTTACTTAAGCTTGTATAGGGAGTTGAAGTCTAGATCATTCAATGTTAACAGCGAAGCATTTAAAGAAATCTCTACTGCTTTTCTTAAGCTAGCCCCTACACCCTACTGGAATAGCTATGAGCCCTCCCCCGAGGATCATTACTTAAATATGGTCCGAATCTGTATTCGATCTAATTTAGATACTGTTAATTCCGAGTTAATTCAGATTAATTTCGATTAGGGGGGTTTACTTTATATCCCCTAGGGCCCATAATATAATCGTACATTAAATAAAACCAACCGGAGAATAAAATGACACATACAGAAATTAAGTTAAACGGCTACCTTTATAACACTGCTGCACTGATCAACGATTTAACTGGCACTGTCGACCTAGACACACTTAAAAGCCTAACAGATGATTCGATAGCCATATCAGGGGCGACTAAGGCAGAGATTCAAAAGGCCATGTTTAGGACTTGCAACCTCTTTAACATTAGTATCAAATAAGATACTAATAACGGGCAAGGACGCCCATTAACCGGGGAAATAAAATGAAAGACGAAATAAGATTCGAATGGGCTTGTGAATACTGGAGCGATGACGATATTATCGACACTGACTTTAGTGACAAAAAAATCGACGTATGGCCTGCTAGGTGGAGTCATATTGAACTGG
>Ga0228627_1000137_pt1 | contig 50558 bp, 56 predicted proteins | sample 33DmetaG_FD_190483 | JGI IMG/M metagenome (GOLD analysis project Ga0228627, IMG submission 190483) | Seawater microbial communities from Monterey Bay, California, United States - 33D | ecosystem: Environmental > Aquatic > Marine > Coastal | place: USA: California | collected 2016-09-28 | reverse complement strand
GCCGTAAATAAGCGAGAGCCCGGATTCATAAGTATCCGTATGGCTAATGGCATTCACAAAATTATAACCGGCTCCTGAATAGACGCGATAGCTTAAGCCATTATCTAAGGCACCGTGCCAACCGAGGTTAAGACCGGCGCCAAATGCTGTTTGTGAAAAGTTAGCTGGCACGAACATACCATTAATATCCAGCTCTTCCCAGCCTTGCGTGCTCATCGTTTTAAAACGTAAATAGGTTCCTAAATACATACCTTCATTCGCGTCGTTCGAGCTATTGAAATACGTCAGGTATTCAGGACTAAACGCGAATCCAGCTGCTGAAGACAGGACACTTCCCTCGTCTGATTCCAAGCTGAGGTTGATTGCGCGTAATTCCACATTAAAGCTTTGTCTGTCGTCTAAATGGTACATGCCTTCCAGTTTCAATTGTCCAGAAGTTAGTGCGCCTAGTCCTAAAGAAACTTCATAGGATTGAGCATTCATAGAGGTAATGCCAAAGAATAGTCCGGCAACAAGCAATACTTTTTTCATGTTAAATGAGTTTAAGGTTTGGTTGAAAATACAAAAAAAAAGCGGCCCTCGTGGGCCGCTTTGCTTATCCGTTCATGGAGATTAAGAACTCCGCATTGTCTTTTGTCTTTCGAACGCGATCGCTTAGGAATTCCATTGCTTCGATCGGTGTCATGTCTGCAAGGTATTTCCTTAGGATCCACATGCGTTGTAAAACGTCGGGTGCGAGAAGTAGATCTTCTTTACGAGTGCCACTTTCCGTGAGGTTAATGGCCGGCCAAATTCTACGGTTTGCAATCTTACGATCCAGTTGCATTTCCATATTGCCGGTACCCTTAAATTCTTCAAAAATGACTTCATCCATTTTCGAACCAGTGTCAATGAGCGCCGTCGCTAAAATGGTCAGCGATCCACCGCCTTCAATATTACGGGCGGCTCCAAAGAATCGCTTCGGGCGTTGCAATGCATTCGCATCTACACCACCAGATAAAATTTTACCGGATGCTGGACTCACAGTATTGTAAGCGCGAGCGAGTCGCGTAATACTGTCGAGCATAATGATCACGTCGTGACCACATTCTGTCATGCGCTTCGCTTTTTCTAGAACTATGTTCGCCACTTTTACATGGTGATCAGCAGGTTCATCGAATGTTGATGCGACTACTTCCGCATTCACGCTACGACTCATGTCTGTAACCTCTTCTGGACGTTCGTCAATCAATAGGACTATCATATAAGCCTCAGGGTGGTTGGCAGCAATAGCATTTGCTAGCTCCTTCATCAAAGTTGTCTTACCCGTTTTAGGTTGGGCCACAATCAAACCGCGTTGTCCTTTACCGATGGGAGAAAACAGGTCGATAATACGCGTTGAATCTGTACTTCTTCTCGTGGTAATATCGAATTTCTCTTCCGGGAAGAGCGGAGTTAAGTGTTCAAATGCAACGCGATCACGAACATACTCAGGAGTACGCCCATTAATACTGTTTACTTTGACAAGAGGAAAGTACTTCTCGCCTTCACGCGGAGGGCGCACTTCGCCGGTGATGGTGTCACCCGTCTTAAGACCCATTCCCCGAATTTGATTTTGACTTACGTAAATATCATCTGGCGAATTCAAGTAGTTGAAATCCGAACTTCTTAAGAAGCCATAGCCATCGGGCATAATTTCTAGTACACCTTCGTTGGCAATAATGCCTTCGAAATGAAACTCTTTAGGTCTACGTTTATTGCGCTGATCACGTTGGTTATGATCTCTGTTGTTATTGTTGCGAGGGCCTTTTTCGGGCCGTCCTCCTTTTTCGTGACGGCTTCCTTTACTTTGGCGCTCACCGTTATCATTATGCTGCGTATGCGGCTCCTTCTTAACGTTTGGTTCGCGCTTTTCGTTTTGAGCTGAAGACTCCGTTTTACCCGTTTCCTGAGTCCCGACATTTTCTGTGCGGTCCGATTTTATTGGGCTTTCAGTTGTTTTTTCAGCAGTGGAGGATTGTCCAGTTTTACTCAAAATGGCGCTAACGAGTTCGCCTTTTTTCATATAACGGGCTTTTGGAATATCAAGAGATGCTCCTAAGTCCTTTAGTTCAGGCAGCTTGCGTGCCTGTAAGTCGTTTTCAGTCAACATGTTTTATGGGATAGAATAGGTAGAAGTTGAGCCGGTGCTCGATCAATTGTTAGCTCTACACAACAATAATAGTGAGATTTGAAGATTAAATGAAAATTGGGGCAGTATTTTTTTCAACTTTGTCACAAGAAATTTTAATCCCATGATCCAACGCATTCAGACCCTTTATCTTTTTGGTGCAGCCATAATCAGTACTCTTGGCGCTTTTATTTTACCCTTATATGCCACAGAATCAGAAGTGTTCAGAGCAACTGCAGGCATGTATACTTTTCTCACTTTTGGTATAAGTATGTCTCTATTTAGTGGCGCAGTTTTGTTGTATCGCAATCGTAAAATGCAACTCGTTGTGGTCCGATTAGGTATGCTTAGTGCCTTAGCGGCCATGGGTTTCATTGTTCAAGCAATTTTAGCCAATGCGGGAGCAGAAGCACGTTGGGGCGCAGCAGCGCCTTTCGTTTGTATTCTTTTCGCTTTTTTAGCGGCTAAGGGTATTCAGAAAGACGAGAAAAAGGTCCGCAGTTTAGATCGACTCCGCTAGAGGTAAAGACATGCACTGCACATTATTCGTACAATCCCAGTACAGATGTTGCATTCCGTTCGTAAGCCATAGGAAAGGTGCCCTAACGCTTTGATTATAGTTAAATGCTTGATTAAAAGTAGTTTGACTCAGTTTTATAGAAGGTGCCTTGCACTCAACTAAGATGATGGGTTTACCCGCTTTATTTGCGACAACGTCGGTTCTCTTTTGTTTGAATCCTGTTTGAATCCCGGCCTCCGTAGTCATGTTGCTTTTTGGATAGCCTAGTGTATCTAAATACGCAATACAATGCTGACGCACCCATTCTTCCGGCGCAGCGACGAGCCATTTCATTCGTATTGGGTCCCAAATCTCAATGCCATCGCCTTTCTGCCGCAGTTTGATTGCTGAAGCAATTCCTGAAGGAAACAGTAAGTCAGGATGCGACATTAGAATATCTTTTTATTGTAGAGTTCCGGGTACCTTCCAGCAACGTGCATGTAGGCTTTCTCAATCTCAGTAAAGGTGTGCACTTCCTCACCACAAGGAATTACCTTCAAAATACCAGCATGTTTCTTTTCGTAGTCTAAAAATCCTAGAGAAATGGGTGTGCCTGCTTTTTTTGCGATTTGATAAAAGCCGGTTTTCCATTTGTCCACGCGTTTACGCGTACCTTCAGCCGGTACCATTAATGTCATGTTTATATCTGACCGTAGTAATCCTGCGGCATGTTCTACTAAATTATTTCTTTTACTTCTATTGACACCAATGGCACCCATCCATTTAAAAAATCCAAAGAAGTACCATCGGGTATAAAAGTCTTTGATGAAGAACTTCAAGGGTAGACGCATGAGCCAAAAAGTACCTATAGCATAGACCAAGTCGTAATTCGAGGTGTGCGGCGCAGCAATCATTACAGAATTTTGCGCGGCTTTTATATCTTCTTGAGTTGCCACAAGTTTCCAGCCGGTTACAAAGAAAACAAATCGGGCGATGAGGTATTTCATATCAATAGATTCAAGATTTCAAAGATACGCCTTCGAACCATGCTTCTGGAAACCCGACCAGATAGACTTTAGTGGTGGCTCGGGTCATTGCAGTATATAGCCATTTGTAATAGATAGGAGAGGGCCCGTCGGGTAAATAGGGGTGTTCCACCACTACATGTTCCCACTGCCCACCTTGGCTTTTGTGACAAGTGATAACGTAGCTAAATTTAATTTGAAGTGCGTTGAAATAGGGATCGTTTTTGACGGATTCGTAAATCTTTCCTTTCGAGCCACGATAGGAATATTTGGCCATCATCTGCTCGTACAGATGATTGCTTTGCGCTCCGCTTAAGGCGGGACTTTCACTATCCAGTGCACTGAGATTTAGAATCACATCGATCGCTTCTTGTTTGGGGTAATCCACGAAAGCAACAGTCGCCTCGCAAAAGGTGAATCCGTACCGTTCATGAATGTTTCTTATGCTTCTTATCTCACCGATCTCGCCATTTGCGATAAATCCCATTTGGCTCGATTCGGGCAGCCAGAAGTAGTTGTTCTTTACCACCATGAACTGGTCACCGGCAGAAATACGCTCCTCCTGAAATTTAATGCGGCCTCGGATGCCTTGATTGTATTGATTTGCCTTTTTATTACTGCGCACCACCATTGTGTTTCCACTGCTATCGCCTGTGTAGAGTTGCTCGAAAATCTCCTGCAGTTGATACCCGTCCTCAACTCTCAGTACATCTCCGCCAGCCTCAAACACGGGCAGCTCGCTTGAGTCGGCTTCGATCAATTCCCGGAGCATGGTAGCGTTTTTTAAAATATAGCTGTCAAGTGCTTGTCTAGTAACTGCTCGTAAGGTGTGTTCTGTTGCTGGCAATCCCATTTGATTTATAAAGAACTCTGAGGAAAGTGCTGGGCTTTGCGGTTGCCCTACGGGCGGTAACTGCGCAGGGTCTCCAACTAATATGAGATGGTTGGAAGCATCTTCGAAAACGTATTGCAATAGATCTTCTAAAAGGGAGTGGTCGCCTAAAGAACGGTCACGTTGTGTACTTATTAAACCGGCCTCATCCACGATGAAGGTGGTATGCTTGTTGGGATTATTCGCCAAAACAAAAGTTGCCGCACCTCCTGAACTTACTTTAGGACGGTATAAACTGCGATGAATAGTATTTGCTGGATAGCCTGTAGCGCCGCTTAACACTTTAGCGGCACGCCCCGTGGGTGCCATCAACTTCACTTTTCGTGTATGTTTTTTGTGAACGGCTACCACACTTTTTAATAGTGTGGTCTTTCCTGTACCCGCATATCCCTTAACAATCATGACCTCTGGTTGGATGCGTCGAATGCTCAGATATACCGCTAATTTCCGCAGTAATTGATCCTGATCATCCGTTGGATCAAAAGGAAAAAAGCCTTTCAGGTCGGCATATGTATTTTGAGGTGATTGCAATTGAAAATTATTGTAGTTTTGGGCAATAATTGTTGATTTAGACCCATGAATTCAAAGGTACAACTAGGAATTAAAGTAGTTCTCATCCTTCTCTCGACGTACTTCACGTACCGTATTTACAACAGTATCATGCAACCCATTAAATTCCAGCGTATTGAGCGTGTGAGAATTTGTGATGTTACAGAAAAGCTTGAAAACATTCGCGAAGCGCAATTGGCCTTCAAAACTGAAAATGGCGCATTCTGTTCTGATATTAACGAACTCGTCGCATTTGTAGATACAGGTGTGATTAATATTATCGAGCGTAAGGATACGAGCTTCATGTACTACGACAAAGTGTACCAAAAAGAAATGAATAAGGATTCTGTAATGCTTCGTGTACTGGGTCAAGAGCCAGTTGCAGTGCAATTGTTTGGTGATGGATTTGATGCACAAACGATGCTGAGAATTCCGGGTACAGACAGTTTATTTACAATGAACGCGGGCAAGATTAATAAAAATGCCGTTGATGTTGCTACCTTTGAGGTGAGTGCGCCATATGCGACTGTTTTTGCCGATGTTGCGGATAGCTATCCCCAAGCATTCAATAAAGTCGCGAATGAAGCATTAACCATTGGCTCATTAACAGAACCTACCATCAGTGGTAACTACGAAAACACTTACTGTAAGTCAGAATAATCTAGATCCAGCTTTCGCGAACGCGAAGGCAGGTGAGAGCACATTGTCCATCCTGTACCAACAGGATGGACTTTCTTTTTTAGTGCGTCATACAACCACACGCCAGATTTATTTATTTGGCTTTCATCCTCGTGCATCTTGGGGCGAAAATCCCATAGCAGATGTTCTTGCTGGATTTCAAGAGTTACCGGGTGAAGTTCTCTATGCTATTGAAGCCCCGCATACGGTTCTTATTCCGGAAATTATGAGCGGAGGCGAAGTGCCGGACTGGACTGCCACAGCTTTAGGTCAGAAAGCGAATTTTATGGACTTAAGTTCTTCGAATTCCATGACGTTTTTGTCGTACTTGAATGAATCCGATTTTCGCTTTAGTCAAAGCGATACGTTAGTTTGTAGACACAATTGGGCCATTCAATTGGAACGAATAAAGCCAACTTCGAGCCCTAAGCTTTGGGTTCATGTGTACGCGGACAGTATTCAGGTTTTTGCTGGATCAGCGAATAAATGGCAGGTCATCAACAGTTTTCCGTGTAGTAATGAGTCCGAATTATTGTATCATTTAGGGAATGTCTCGGAGCAGCTAGGATGGGATCGAGCGGCTACAGTTGTTGAGTTGAGTGGCTATTCTGCGCGTGCCTACAAGCCTGTTATCGAGCCCTATTTTTCTTCAGTTCAGTTATTTAAAATCCAGCAATGGGCAAAGATCAGTTCCGCTTTATCTGATTTTGATGCCGTAGCCTTTGCTAATCTTCTTCGTTTATGAGGATTGTCAGCGGAAAATGGCGCAGTAAAAGAATTACCGCTCCGAAAAACTTACCGACTCGACCGACCACTGACTTTGCAAAAGAAAGTCTATTTAATGTCTTAAACAATCGGTTCGATTTTGAAGAAACCCGTGTTCTAGACCTGTTTTCAGGTACAGGCAACATAAGCTATGAGTTTGCTTCGCGCGGTACGTTAGATTTAATCGCGGTCGATCAAAATAGAAACTGTACTCGGTTTATCACAGCTACTTCAGAAGCCTTAGATGCGGGTATACATGTCGTCCAGGCAGATGCATTGCAGTATGTTCGCCGTGCTTCAACCAGTTTTGACCTCATATTCGCGGATCCACCCTATGATTGGGAGCGCTATGAAGATTTAGCGAAGTCCATTATTGATTTGGGACTCTTGCGCGAAGGCGGGGAGGCCATTCTAGAGCATAGTGATCAGACCGATTTGAGTCATTTGCCGGGATTTTTCGCCCACCGTCGTTACGGTCATGTCAATTTCAGCTTCTTTGCTAGGCCTCAGGATTTAGCAGCGGAAGATTAGTTCGCTTTCAAAAATGCAACCAATTTTTTAATGGCCAGACCCCGGTGTGAGATGTCATTTTTCGTCGGCGCATCCATTTCTGCAAAGGTGCTGTTAAAACCGTTTGGTGAAAAAATCGGATCGTAGCCAAAGCCCTTAGCTCCAGATTGTGACGTGGTTATGACTCCATTCACGGTTCCTTCAAAAAGATGTTCTTCACCGTTGAGTACTAGTGCCACTGCGGTTCTAAAGCGCGCATTTCGATTCTTTTGGTTTTTAAGTTTGTGAAGGACTTTGTCCATGTTTGCTTGTGGGTCTTTCTCAGGCCCCGCAAATCTTGCGCTAAAAACCCCTGGAGCCCCATCTAGTGCCTCAATTTCTAGCCCAGTATCGTCCGAAAAACAGGATAATCCGTGCTTCTGCCAAACGGTTCGAGCTTTAATCCATGCGTTGCCTTCTAAGGTTAATGCAGTTTCCTCTATTTCTTCATGATCTCCGAGGTCGGTTAATCCAATTACCTCGTAATGGGGTGCTAATAATTCACGAACCTCTTGTAACTTACCCGGGTTATGCGTCGCAAAGACCAATTTCATATGCCATTCGTTTAGATGAACAAAGTTACACCTATAATTCGCCTCGCTGGTCCTGTTTCCGCCATTCTTACAGCTGCTCTGGGTAGTTTTCAACCGCAGTATTGGTTACTAGGCATTGCATTGTGGATGCTTATCTGGTGGATTACAGAAACGGTTCATTTAGGGGTTACGGCATTATTACCTTTAGTACTGTTCCCTGCATTGGAAATAGCTGAGGCCAAATCCTTAGCGGCGTATTATGCGCATCCGTTGGTCTATCTGTTTTTCGGCGGTTTTGTTTTAGCCTTGGCATTGGAAAAGACAGGCCTTCATTACAGAATAGCACTTTGGATTTTACGTAAAACGGGCACAAAAGACCATCAATTACTAGCAGGTTTTATGCTGGCTACAGCATTCATGTCCATGTGGATATCGAACACAGCAACGGCCATTATGATGTTGCCCATAGCCTCCAGTGTAATTGCTATTCTGGAGCCGCAGCAGCGTGAAAAATTGGCTCGTCCTATACTTCTTAGTGTGGCTTGGGCAGCAAATATTGGTGGTATGGCCACCTTAATAGGGACCCCGCCAAACATGATTTTTGCAGGATTTATGAGTGAGCAATTGAACCGTCAAATAGGCTTCGTTGAATGGTTGCCGGTGGGACTTTCCGCAAGTCTTTTGTTGGGTACAATAGCTTATTTGATTCTACGTAGGGGGTTGGGGCAAAATGAGCTCTCCCCATCTGAAGAAGAGCGCACACGAAACTGGTTGAAGGATGAATGGAGTCGGTTAGGTACTTTATCAGCTGCACAAACTCGAGTAGCGATGGTTTTTGCGCTAACCGCAATGTTATGGATACTCCGTCCGTATTTAAGTGTATGGATTCCAGTTATACAATGGTCAGATACCGGTATCGCATTAGCAGCCGCTGTACTTTTATTCGCGGTATTCGATGGTTCAAACAAAAGTGTATTGGATTGGGGGGATACGAAAGCCTTGCCATGGGGAATTTTACTCCTGTTCGGAGGCGGATTGGCATTGGCAGGTACATTGCAGGCTAGCCAGTGGTTTGTGCTGTTAGGTGATCAATTACAGTCCTTACAAGGAGTCCCTTTTGCTACCTGGCTGTTAGTTATGGCGCTGTTGGGCGTCTTTGCGACTGAATTGCTGAGCAATATGGCACTTGTTAGCGCCTTACTTCCATTAGTGTATTCATTGGCTACAGCTCTGGGTTTAGATTTTTACGCTTTATCTCTTCCGCTGGTCCTTGGTGCGAGTTGTGCCTTCATGCTGCCTATGGCTACACCTCCTAATGCCATCGTATTCTCAACGGGCAGTTTGAGTATGTCGTATATGATTTACCGTGGGATTGCCTTAAACCTGCTTTCTGTGGTTTTACTATTTATCTTGACTTGGTTCTTCCAGTTTATGGGCTAACTATCTGATCGGGTTTTGAAAGTACTTTTTTAGGAAGATGTACCTTGATTAATGCTCCCATTGCTTCAATCCATTCTATTTTAAGTTGCGTCCTTGCATAAAGTAAGCTGATCTCACGGCCAGGAGTGGGGGTCGCGATAGGTTTTACGCTTGACTTATATTTCTCCTCTAAATCAATGGCTGTTAAATAAGGCAGCAAAGTCATCCCCATACCTCTATGTGCCAATTTTACCAGGGTATCAAAGTTTCCACTTTCCATTTGTAATCCTTGTCCTTCTTGAGGATTAGCTTGACAGAGTTTTAAAACACTATTTCTAAAGCAATGCCCCTCGTTTAAGAGTAATAGATCTTTCACGTTAATTTCTGAGGCCAATAAAAATTCGTCGTTTTTCATCGGATGGTAATCAGGTACAAAGGCCATGAAAGGTTCCCAGTACAATGGATCCTCAACAATACCTTTTTCATCCAAAGGTGTAGCTGCGATGCCCACATCGATCTGATCCTTGCGTAGTGCTTCAATCATATCCTCCGTTTTGAGCTCTTCAATTTTTAGGGTAATATTGGGAAATTTCGATTTGAATTCCGGAATAAATCTTGGAAGTAAGCTCGGGGCGACTGTGGGGATTACACCTAAACTCAGCGTTCCTTCATAAGAACCTTTAATACGTTTGGCCATATTCTCCATTACGGCACTTTCGTGCAGAATCTTTCGTGCTTGATCTATGAGGCGTACGCCTAATGGTGTGGGTACGATGGGGTGTTTTGAGCGGTCGAAGATGAGAATGTCCAATTCTTCTTCAAGCTTTTGAATTTGCATGCTTAAAGTGGGTTGCGTGACAAAACAGGCTTCCGCAGCCTTCGCAAAATGGCGATGGTTGTCAACTGCGACGATATATTTGAATTGAGTAATAGTCATGTTCTATTAAATTTAAAATGTGATAGAAAACAAAGATACCGACTCTTTTTGCACTGCGCAAAAATCCTGAACTACCTTTAGAAACATGACCCTTGCAGACCTAAAAACAGCATTTCAAGAACCACTCCCCGGCATTAAGGGGCATCAACTGCTGATGCCTTCCTACAGAAATTCACACAATTTGGAAGCGGTAGCGTCTAAGAATCCGAAACGGGCAGGTGTATTAGTGCATCTTTTTGAAGGAGTCGATGGGATTGAGGTACTGCTTATGAAACGTCCGGTATACGACGGTACGCACAGTGGTCAGATTAGTTTTCCAGGTGGAAAGTTTGAAGAAGACGATCATACACTAGAGCATACCGCGTATCGTGAAGCTTTTGAAGAAGTAGGATTGCGTAAGGACGAACTGCTTCCTCTCGGAGCATTGAGTTGGCTGTATATACCGCCCTCAAATTTTTACGTAGAACCTTACGTGACCTACAGTCCAACTCTGCCAGAATTGGTCTTGGAAGAAAAAGAAGTGGCTTATACGTTGTCCATTCCGCTGAATAGAATATGTGATCGTTCGATATTACGCGATGCAGAGGTAATGACGAAATATGGTGTCTTAAGGGTACCAGCGTTTCATTGGCAAGGCGAAGTGATCTGGGGTGCAACAGCAATGATTCTTGGAGAGCTGAGCGCTCTGTTTTCTTAGCAGTATATTTGCCGACCTGAAACAATAATCGCATGCACTTAAATCCATTCAAGCGTGATAGCTTTGGTTATAATCTGCTCATTAAGCGGACGGTGATTTTTGTGTTTGGTTTGATAACTTGGTACCGTTTCTTTCGCATCAATAGTACTCGGATTGTAGGTGCGGATAAATTGCGCGACTTGCCAAACCAGGGGGTTTTGTTTGTCTCGAACCATCAAACGTATTTCGCAGATGTAAGTGCTATGTATCAGGTATTCAACGCTGCAGAAAATCGCCGCTACAATAGTGTTCCTTTTCACACGCTTTTTCGTCCCAAACTGAACGTGTTTTTCGTCGCCGCGGCTGAAACCATGAAAAAGGGAATTCTACCTAAGCTTATGCAATACGCCGGGAGTGTAAGTATTAAGCGCACTTGGCGTGAGGCCGGCAAGAATGTGAACCGTTCGGTTGATCCAAAGGATATTGAGAATATTAAACGGGCCATGGAAACCGGTTGGACCATAACCTTTCCACAAGGTACTACAAGGCCCTTCGTGAAAGGAAGGCGAGGAACGGTACATTTGATCAAAGAATTAAGGCCAGTAGTTGTTCCCGTGGTGATTGACGGCTTTCGACGAGCCTTCGATAAAACGGGTATGTTTGTGAAGAGCAATGGTAACCTGTTAAACATTACCTTTAAGGAACCTTTACAGTTGGACTTTTCAAAATCCAATGATGAACTGTTAGATGAAATCATGGTTGCTATAGAACAGGCGCCGGAGTTTTTGAAAATTAAAGACGAATGAAAAAATTAATTCTTTTAGTACTTGTATCAACGCTGTTTTCAGCATGTGAAGATCCTATCCCAGTTGTGGATCCTACAGCGCTGGACAATAGAAATATCTACATACGTGCTTATAAATATTTTGACGGGGCGATCATTGATACCTCCACGGTTTATGAAGTGAATGGTGATTTAATAAAATTTGATCATATCTATGTTACACTTAGCGGAGCGCGCTTCGTAAGCTATGATGAACAGGATACCACTTTCACGGAAAGTGACTTAACTATGATCGATCTGATAGGAAATTCAGAGGTGAAACTAGCTTATTTACCTTCGGGTAACTACAATGGGAGCTTACAGTATACTATAGGCTTAGACAGCGCGCGCGCATTCACTGCTCCTGATCAGCTAGACCCAACTAATCCTCTGAGCAAAGGCTTGGTATGGAATGGCAGTGATATTGGTCATAGCTTTTTTCAAATCGAAGGTCGAATTTTTAACCCAGCGGACAGCGTATTTACAACGCCGGAAGCAAACTTTAATTGGCGTTTCGCTACTCCGGATTTGATTGTAATGAAAAGTGAGAATCGCAATTTTAATGTAGGCTCAAACAAGGATGTATTTATTGTGATGGATATTGATGTCGATAATTTCTTTTCTGGAGTTTTCAGTCTCATTGGATTAAGTCCTTCTACGATGAATGTTATCAATAGTGACCCCGCCGATGCGTCGGATTACGATTTAGCAAAAATTTTACGAGACAACGTCAGTAGTGAGTTCGAGTTTAAACTCTAAAAACCATTGCTCCATGCGTTCAGCACTATTTTTATTTTTTCCATTAGCTCTTTTATTTGGTTCTTGCGGTGATCGATCACAGCAGGTTACTTTGGAAATTAACCTTGAACACAACGGCGTTCCTTTTGAGATAGGTGAGACATTGTATGAGGGAGATACGGCTATTAAATTTGAGTTGATTCACTTTTATTTAAGTCAAATCGCGCTTGGAGATGAGGTGAAAGAATCTGTTATTTTCGTTAACGCGCAGGACAGTGCTTCGATGCATTATGTTTTACCGTTGACGAAAAAAGTGGACCAATTCAGCTTCGGTATGGGTGTAGACTCCATCAATAACATACAGGATCCCACCTCCTTCGATTCGAATCATCCGCTTTCGAGTTCAAATGCAATGTACTGGTCTTGGGCAACCATGTACCGCTTCTTTAAAATCGACGGTAGAGTAAATGCATCCGGAATTTTAGGGGCAGATGACCAGCTTTTAGCTTGGCACACAGGTAAAAATGCATTGTATCGAACGAAAGAAATCAATACTACGATTAGACCGGGTGCTCATTTGGTACTGACCTTTGACCTTGCCACCTTCTATTCGGGAGTTCGTTTAGATACGGAGACTATGACACACTCTATGGTTGATGATTACGATATAGCCGTGAAACTCTCCGACAACCTGCCCGCTGCCTTCAGCTTGAGTGTGCAGTAAGGTTCAGCCGCAGTGTATAAAGAGGCTAAAGTTGATTTTACCTGAATAAAATGCTGATCTTCATTCCTCCAAGTATGGCGGGTGCAGCGTTTTTTGAATCGATAAGTTGGTATTCTCCGGTGAAAATACCTGTAACTGGATCGAACGCTTCTACATAGTCTGAGGTTCTACGCTGCTTTTGTCGAATGGCACCACCTATAAACCAATCCACAATCATGCGTTCTGAAGGACGACTTTGGTAGCCTACTGTAAATCCAAAATCGGTCCAGTTGAAACCTTCATTTACCGTGGTGTCAATACCTGTAGGTGTGGTTGTGTAGAAATCTTGCGCGTAATTACGATGGCCCATGGTGTATGAGATGTAATAACCGTCTTCGAAAGCATTGCCTTCCGGAAAAAACTTCATATTAATGTTGCCGCTGTACCCGAGCTTGCTTTGCGTTTGGCCGTCTTGTCTCATACTGTAGCCTCGAATGGCTTCCTCTGTGATGTTGAAAGTCGTTACACCAATACCCGCTTCCACGCTCATGTAATCCGATATTTTGTGTTCGTACGAAATGGGAATATCTCCTGCCAACATGGCTGTTGGACTAAGTTTTATGCCGTGGTTGTATCGACTGTAATACAAACTCCCGCCCATTGAAAGTGAATTTGAGGGCACGCTTGTGCTAAGTGTCCCGGCTCCTTGGGCAGTGTTGAGGTCCCGCTTTCGCACAATCACAGTTTGAGCATCGGCACTTAGGGACCATGCTAGGGCTGTGATAAGGATGTAAATAAATCTCTTCATATGGTAGATATCTTGCAGGGGTACTGTATCTTGACTTCAACAGAGTTAAATTACAAAAAATGTTCACCCCAAGCTTATGCTGTGTTTAAAAAAAGGCGTCTTCACGCTGCTACTTTCTTTCTTCTTCATAACCACTACTAAGGCGCAAGGTTCATATCCAATTTTAGAATGGAGTCCAGAATATTCATCGCGCTCCGCGAAATTTGACCGATTACTCCAAGTGGGTGACAAAGGGTTTTACACCTATAAAACAGCCAACGCATCCTTGCTAGGTTCTTCGCGCAATGAATATTTTGCGTATTACGACCGGTACGATTTGGGGGAGAATTGGCTCATTAAAAATGCGCGATGGGAATGGAAAGGCCGACGCGTCGATTACAAGACTAGTGTCATTATCGGTGAAACACAATACCTCTTCTATGAGAGTTATGACAGACAGGCGGATCAGCGTTATTTGCTCTGCCGCACACTCGATTCAAATGCAACCTTAAGTGAAGTGAAAGTGCTGGAGGTGCTCGACAGTCGACGTAGGGCTCGTGGTGATTTCGATATTCAATTGTCTAAAGACCGTACCAAGATTGCGATCTTTACAAATCCACCTTATGAACGTAATTCCACAGAAAACTTTTACATACGAATTTTTGATAGCGCCCTAGAAGAGCTTTGGAATGCAGATGTCGAATTGTCTTATCGCGATAGAAATTTTGGGATCATGGATTTTGAAGTGTCTAATTCGGGTGAAGTATTCATTTTGAGCTATTACGACAATAGTCCCAACATAACCATGGTGAACAATCGAGACCTAGAGTATAAACTCATGAGAGTCACGGACGAGAGTGGAATTAGCGATGTGGTTGAGTTCGATTTAGGATTGCAAGATGTGCATGTTCAAAGCTTAGGTATTGAATGTGATTTAGTGGACGGACAGATGGCTATTTCTGGGTTTTACGGTAGGCGAAACGTATGGGACATGGACGGTGCGCTGTATTTAGCCTTTGATCAGAAAAAGGGCGAAGTGGTGTCTTCAAACCTCAACCAATTCGCTCCCGATTTTGTGGCTCAGTTTAATAAGTACAGAGCAAAGCGCGGTAAAGGTATTCGAAGAAATTTTGTCTTTCGTCAGTTTGTTTCTAGGCCAGATGGGGGCGCCTATGTGGTGGCAGAAGATTATGAGGTCGTAGTGCGAACCACACAAGGCCAGCGGGGTCAGACCACTACTAATTACTACTATTACTACAACGACATTATTGTGCTGAGTATTGACAAAACGGGTGATGTGGATTGGTATGCGCACATTCCCAAGAAACAGACGTCAATGAATGATGGCGGTTACTTTTTGGGTTACACGATGTTGCTGAATGATGAAGGGCTACATTTTTTATACAATGACCACCGTAAGAATGCGAAACGCTGGGGAAACAAGAATCTCAAGCGTATAACGAATGCTAAGGCGGGAAACCTGGTAATGGTAACATTGGGACATGATGCATCGATGAGATACAATGTGTTAAATAGAAATAAGCGCCAGAAATTCAGAGTTGCACCCCGTCAATCGAGATTGGCAAATGAAGGCTATGACGGCGCGATACTGTTATCTTTGCGCGGCTCTAAAATCCGATTTGGTAATTTATACTTCGAAGAATAATAAATGAATATTCATTTCATAGCCATTGGAGGCAGCGCCATGCACAATTTGGCCATTGCCCTTCACAATGGAGGACATACGATCACTGGTTCAGACGATCAAATTTTTGAGCCTTCCCGCGGTCGACTTCACCGAAAAGGATTACTGCCTGAGGCGGAAGGTTGGTATCCAGAAAAGATCAGCGAGGGACTCGATGCCATTATTTTGGGAATGCATGCGCGTGAGGATAATCCGGAATTGGCCCGAGCGCAAGAATTAGAGTTGCCCATTTTCTCGTATCCTGAGTTTCTTTACGAAATCAGCAAAACCATGACGCGTGTGGTTATTGCCGGATCACATGGTAAAACTACCACCACGGCAATGGTACTTCACGTGATGAATCATGTGGGACAGCCTACAAACTATATGGTAGGTGCTCAACTGGAAGGTTTTGACTGTATGGTTGAATTGGAAAGTGGTAGCGAATTTATGGTCATGGAAGGTGATGAGTACTTGAGCTCGCCTATCGATCGTCGCCCTAAATTTCACTTGTACCGTCCAAATATCACCGTTATCACAGGCATTGCATGGGACCACATTAATGTGTTTCCCACTTTTGAATCTTACGTTGACCAGTTCCGCACCTATTTAGATACTATAGAGCCAGGTGGCGCCTTGATTTACAATGAGCGTGATGAAGAATTAGTCAAGCTAGTTGAAGAAACAAGCGCACCAGTTAAAACATTTAGCTACAGCCTTCCCGCATTTGAAATAGTTGATGGTCAGACCTTTATTGAAACGGCGGAAGGAATGATGCCACTAGAGATTTTCGGGGAACATAACTTGAGCAACCTTGAAGCAGCGCGGTGGATTTGTTTGGAAATGGGCGTTCAAGAAGATGCATTCTACGATGCAATCTTGAGTTTCACGGGTGCACAAAACCGCATGGAGGTATTTAAATTTGGTGATCAAGTCAAAGTGTTCCGTGATTTCGCTCATGCGCCCAGTAAAGTAGCAGCTAGTGTCAAAGCGCTAAAAGAGCAATTCGGATCGGTTCGTGCTGTGTTAGAATTGCACACATTTAGTAGTTTGAATCCTGAATTTTTACCACAGTATCTAGGCACTATGAATGCGGCGGATGAGGCTTGGGTTTATTTTAGTCCTGACGCAGTAGCGCACAAGAAACTACCCGCACTTAGTAAAGCGGATGTTGAAACTGCTTTCGGTGCCGGAGTGCGGGTGTTTGACTCTTCGGAATCGCTCCAATCGGCTCTTGAAAACCCGCATAATATTAAAGCCATGGCACTCATGAGCAGTGGAAATTTTGGAGGTATTGATTTGGAGGCTACGCTCGCTAAGTATTAATGAGTAAATTTGCAGCATGAGCAAAAGGGAAATCATCGACGCAAGAGCACTGAACATAGCGTTAAATCGCTTGTGTTGTAAGTTGATTGAAAATCATGGCGATTTCTCTAATTCCATTCTTATAGGAATGCAACCTCGGGGTGTGCAGGTTCTCGAACGCATTGTAAAACTTCTTGAAAGTACCTACAATGTTGAAGGTGTACGCACGGGTGTCTTGGACATCACTTTTTACAGAGATGATTTCAGACGACGTCCAGGTCATTTGCAGCCGAATAAAACGCGTATAGATCATCTGGTAGAAGATCAAAAAGTCGTCTTTATAGATGATGTTCTTTACACGGGTCGTAGTATTCGTGCAGCGATGGATGCAATCCTGAGCTTCGGTAGACCCGCGAAAATGGAATTACTCACGTTGATAGATCGAAGATTTTCGCGTGACCTCCCGATACAGCCAGATTACAAAGGCCGTCAAGTCGATTCAATCGCCTCACAGCGTGTTGAAGTACTCTGGAAGGAAGTAGATGGGAGAGATGCAGTACTACTAACGGATCCCGAATAATGAGCGAATTATCTGTGAATCACTTACTGGGTATAAAGCACCTTAATGCAGAGGATATCCAGCTCATTCTCGATACAGCAACAGAGTTTAAAGAGGTCATTAACCGGCCGATAAAAAAAGTCCCAACCCTTCGAGATATTACTGTGGCGAATTTATTCTTCGAGAATTCTACGCGGACACGGTTAAGTTTTGAATTGGCAGAAAAACGATTGAGCGCAGATGTTGTTAATTTTTCTGCGGCCGCATCTTCAGTGAAGAAAGGCGAGACGCTCGTCGATACGGTGAATAATATCCTATCTATGAAAGTAGATATGGTTGTAATGCGACATCCTAATCCAGGTGCTGGTGAGTTTTTAGCCCAGCACGTTGATGCATCCATTGTAAATGCAGGGGATGGTGCACATGAACACCCGACACAAGCACTGCTTGATGCTTTTTCTATTCGTGAGGCAGTCGGAACATTAGAAGGCACTAAGGTTGCAATCGTTGGCGATATTGTTCATAGTCGAGTGGCACTTTCGAACGTCCTTTTATTAAAGAAAATGGGTGCTGAAGTAATGGTATGTGGACCCACGACGCTAGTGCCAAAATACATGCATACCCTCGGTGTAAAGGTTGAACACAACCTTCAGACAGCCATTGAATGGTGCGATGTTGCGAATATGTTACGTGTTCAGCATGAGCGTCAAGACATAAAATATTTCCCCTCCATCGCAGAGTACCGTGCCCAATACGGTCTTACAATGGAACATCTAGATGCTCTTGAAAAACCGATTGTCGTTATGCACCCAGGTCCAGTAAATAGGGGCGTTGAGATCACATCAGAAGTAGCGGATAGTGAGCATTCTATTATTTTGGATCAAGTTCAGAATGGCGTAGCGGTACGCATGGCAGTATTATATCTACTTGCGGAGAAGCGAAAACTTAGTAAGTCCTAAATATGGGGCTTGATTTGATCATTTTGGGGGCAGCAAGTGCAACGCCCACGTCAAATCAGTATACCACTGCGCAGTTGCTTAAAATGCGCGAGCATTATTTCTTAATAGATTGTGGAGAGGGTACACAGAAACAACTTCGGAGATCAAAGACGAAGTTCTCTAGGATCAATCATGTTTTTATTTCTCACCTCCATGGAGATCATTTTTTTGGATTGGTGGGACTCTTAAGTACCTTTCATTTGTTAGGACGTACAGCGCCATTGACGATCTATGGCCCTCCGAAACTAAAAGATATCGTACTCACTCAGTTCAGGGCTGCGGGGACCTTTACATCGTATCCTATGCAGTTTGTAGTAACTCAGCATAAAGTACCTCAAGTATTGCTTGAAACCGATTCTTATATCATCTCGAGCTTCCCATTAAAGCACAGGATAGCGACCACGGGCTTCTTGTTTAAGGAAAAGCCTTTAAAACGCTCTTTAAACAAAGCAGCAGCGGATGCACACGGAATTCCCGTCTGCGACTACCATTGGATTAAAGAAGGTAAAAATTGGACCAGCGATGAAGGAGAGGAAGTATCGAATGACTTACTCACCTTTGATCCACCAGCACCATTGTCGTATGCGTTTGCTTCTGATACCATGTACACCCCGGATACTGCTGAGTACGTGAAAGGGGTCGATTTACTGTATCACGAGAGTACTTTCTGCGAAGATAAGAATGTACGTGCCAAACAAACCATGCACAGTACCGCTGCTCAAGCGGCTACAGTTGCCGTTGAAGCGGGTGTAAAGCATTTAATCATAGGTCATTTTAGCGCACGTTATGCAGACAAACGACAGTTTGAAGAAGAAGCTAAGGCTATATTTTCGGAAGTCTTTGCGGCGCGCGAATTGTGCCAGTATAACCTGCACCAAAGCGGTATAAAAGTTAAATCTGTAGCACCCGAAAAGGATGAAAAATAAGGCTTTAGCGGTTCTCTTTTTAACCATATTCCTGGACCTCATGGGGTTTGGGCTGATCATTCCGATTTTACCGATCTATGCGAAAGATTTAGGTGCAACGGATGCGATGGTAGGATTATTAGGTACCTCGTTTAGTATCATGCAGTTTTTGTTTGCCAGCTTCTGGGGAGGGCTGAGTGACCGCTATGGTCGCCGTCCTGTGATGCTCTCGAGTATTTTAATAATGATGGTAGCATACATTCTTTTTGCTAATGCTACAGTGCTTTGGCTCCTTTTCGTAACCCGTCTCATGAAAGGATTTGGAGCAGCAAACTTGAGTGTCGCACAAGCCTATATTAGTGATGTGGTTCCTCAAGAGAATAGGACGAAAGCATTCGGCATCATTGGCGCCGCCTTTGGTCTCGGTTTCATTTTTGGGCCTTCTTTAGGAGGCATTTTAAATGAATATTTTGGCGTCGCGGGAGTAGGGTATTTTGCGGCTAGTTTAAGTGGTTTGAATTTTATTCTGGCCTGGATCTTCCTTGATGAAACCTTAAAAGAGAAATCGACACAAAGCCAATTATTCCCGAACCCGTTCAAAGACATTATTCGCTTTAAATCAACCCCTGAAGTGAGTGCATTATTCACTATAAATTTTGTCTATATTTTAGGGTTTAGCATGATGCAAATCACATCAACGCTCTTGTGGGCCGAGCATTTCGGCTTATCCGAAATGCACATTGGCTATACATTTGCCTACATAGGATTATTAGCTGTGATCATTCAGGGCGGCCTCATTGGTAAATTCAATACGTGGTTTGGGGAGCGTAATCTTTTGGTTTCCGGTACCGTTTTAGTAGCCCTTGGACTCTTTGGGATGCCCTTCGTACCGACAGATTTATTTGGCCTCGAATTGTTTTGTTTAACCTTACTTTCATTAGGTAATGCGCTTTTGACTCCTACGGTAAGTTCATTATTAAGCAGTTTTGCACCTAAGGATGCACAGGGCAAAATTTTAGGCACTAATCAGAGTGTGGGTTCATTAGCGAGAGTTTTAGGTCCTGCAATTGGTGGAGCGGCTTACGGTTTTCATTATTCCTACCCGTACCTTTTAGCAGGGAGTATCACTCTGGTCGTCAGCATTTTGGCAATTCGCCTGCGTAAAAAACACTTTTCTTAGTAATCGACTTAAAGAGAAGATTAAAAATTAATTAGATAGTTGTTTAAACAATAAAGTGCTTTCTGCGTTACATTTGCAACAACTTAATCTATAGAAAGTAAAATGAAGAAAATTGCAATTTTAATGGCAACAGCATTTATCGCTGTGAGTTGTTCAAACGGTACAAAGGCAGATGAAGCAGTTACAGGTGAAGCGCAAGAGGTAGAGGCGATGACTGAAGCGGCTGATTACGAATTAGTTGAGGGGTCTTACCTTAAATGGCGTGGATTCAAATCTTATGTTGCTTCGGAGCATATCGGTACAATTGGTGTGCAGGAAGGAACGTTTTCGGTAGCAGGTGATCAACTTGTTGGTGGCACCATTACTATAGATATGAACTCTATTTCTAATGACGATATTGAAGATGAAGGTAAACGTGGGTATTTAGAAGGACATTTAAAGTCTGATGCATTCTTCTATGTGGACAGTTTCCCAACTGCAGTTTTTGAAATTGTAGAAGTACGCAAGGAGTCTGCGGATGCAGCACCATCTGTCGTAGTAGGAAATTTAACCATACGTGGAATCACAAACAGTATTGAATTCCCTGCTGATGTCACTGTAGAAGAAGGTACTGTGCATTTCACTGCGCCGACATTCTCAATAGATCGTACGAAGTGGAATGTTAAATTCCACGATAGTGAGGATGCAACAATCGCCGAAACTTTGAAAGAAGACTTGATTGACCACAGTATTGAGTTGACAATAAACGTATCTGCAACGAATGCTTAAACTATCCCTAACATAGTTCAAAGCGAGCCCCGACCTGAAAAGGTCGGGGTTTTTTAATGCTTATAAATTGCGTTGAGTGCGTCACTGATGGTTGTGTGCTTAAAGGAAAATCCGGTGGCTATTATTTTATCTGCACTGACTTTTTGACTCATGAGAGCGAGTGTTGCCATCTGGCCAAGTAGTACATTCAATACGAACGCGGGGACGCTAATAGGAAGCATAGGTCGCTTATTCACGCGGCACAAGGCTTTGGTGAGCTGTTTGTTAGTTACAGGAGCGGGTGCTACAGCATTGTAAGGCCCACTGGCTAAGGATTGTGTAGCCGCGTAGACAAACATTCGGGCGAGATCTTCAACATGAATCCAACTGCTCCATTGTTTACCGGAGCCCAGAGGTGCAGCAAGTCCGAATTTTGCCAGCGGTTCTAATCGGCCCAAAACTCCGGCACCGGAATCTAGAACAATACCTATTCGAAGTTGAATGCTTCGCGTTTGCTGCGATTCAAATTTCTGTGTGTAAGACTCCCATGTTTTCGTAACAGCTGCGAGATAGTCGTCAGCAGGTGCATCTCCTTCCGTCATTAAACGTTCTAAATCACTTCCGTAGTAACCAATAGCGGACGCACTTATCACGGCTTTAAGTGGAGTTTTTAAAAGACTCGTCGCGCTGAGCAAAAGTTGTGTGCCGTCTACGCGGCTATTCATTATAAGTTTTTTGTAGTCAGGTGTCCATCGCTTACTAACTGTGGCGCCGGCAAGATGAATGAGATAATCTGAACCTCTCAAAGCGTCTTGATCTAGTTCATTTTTAGCGGGATTCCAGTAAAATGAGGATACGCCTTTGATCTCAACTGATTTCCGCGTGCTCAGAACGCGTATCTCATGCGATTGACTTTGGAGCGTTTGTATGATTGCTCTGCCTACGGATCCAGTAGCGCCAGTGATGGTAAATACAGCCATGGGGTAATTTTCTGTTGGAAAGCTAACAATGTTGAGCCAATTTTGTTAGGTAAGCATACACTAATTTTTTTTCAGTGCACACGATAGAACCCTATTATAATTGGCGCCATTTGTATCAAGCGAGTCAAGATCCGCAAAGTCCTTTGTGCGGTTACTTCAATAGTGAGGTGCATTTCACCGATCAAATTTTTGATCACGTCATACATCCGCAGTGGGACAGCATAGGGTGCGAAACGCTTTACCTTAAAATCCTTTTTGTCGATTACGCAATAGGCTATTCGGTTATTGAGTTTTTTGGAGAATGGAATGATGCTGTACATAACGATATTATGCGGGTGAAGCGTGATTTGGTAGATGAGATGCTGCCTGTTGGTATTGATAAATTCATTCTCATTGGCGAGAATATTTTAAATTTTCACGCGGACGAAGCGGATTATTACGACGAATGGTTGGAAGAGGTGCCCGACGGTTGGATGGCCTTCCTAAATTTGCGTCCCCATGTACTGGATGAACTATCGAGTTATAGCCTTGATATGTATTTTGTGTTGGGGGGTACATTAGATGCTTTGAATTGGCGTTCCAAAACTCCACAACAATTGTACGCTCAGATAGCCGCTGTGGTACAGCGAAGATTGGGTTAAGCGTAGAGTACTACTAATTTATCGAAGGCATCCCTATCACTCTCTAATGTAAACCAACTTCTGTTTTCTTTTCTCAAGGAAAGCCATTCTATTCCTAGTAAATTTTCCGATTCTTCAGGATTCAATGCCCAGCGTTGTTCCTTTACCGGTGCCACGGCCTTGAAGTAAGTTAGAAGCAATTGCTCATCCGGGCGAAATTGGGAAGTAAAATAATGAGTAGGGGTGTGTAAATGTGACCATTGGCAAGGTTCGAAACGGGCAAACTCCTCTTTCAGTTCTCTGTTGAGACACTCTAACAACCCTTCGCCTAATTCTAGTCCACCTCCTGGAAGTTTGTTTAAATCCACGCCACGCCAGCGTTCCTTCATGACCAAAAGTCTGCCGGTATCACTCACAATAAGCGCGTAACAACGTGCGGTGAATTTCATGGCTTTTACCGTTTCCATGCGCGTGTCATTTCTCGTTTACGAGGTGGGCCAGGCAGCGCTTCCACTTCAAATCCGGCCGCCTTCATAGATCGTTTAACCGCGCCTTTTGCGCAATATGTGGTCAGTATGCCACCCTTAGCAAGCAAGCGGTACATATTTTTAAATATTGCATCAGACCAAAGCTCGGGCTGTGCACTGGGTGCAAAAGCATCAAAGTAAATGAGATCATAGCTGCCATTTTCAGCAGTGAACGTTCGTAGGTCCTCTACAAGTAAGGTAAATGAGGAGTTTCCGAATTTCAAAGGAACATTGTGTGTTGCTGACAAGAAGGGAAGTGCTCCTTTCATACCTGCTTCACCCAAGGCTGACGCTTCTTCTTCAGTGATGGGAAATTTCTCAATAGCGTGGTACTGTATGTCCACTCCTAAATCTTCCCCGGTTTCAAAGGTGAGTTGTGCATTCAAGGCAGTACCTAATCCCACTTCTAAAATACGAACTGGATGAGCAGATGTTGCTCTGAATCCAGCTTCTATGAAAACGTGAAGGCTTTCAGTTCGCGCGCCATGAATACTATGGTAATGCTCGTCTAGTCCGGGTACCCAGATGGTGGTGCTTCCGTCGCTCGATGTAGTAATATGACGTTCACCAGCTACTGACATCAATTGATATAAAGTAATTCAATTCGTGAAATGGGCCCCTGACAAAAATTAGTATGGCACGCTACACAAGATGTTACGAGATTATTGTGTGCATCAATCTGTTGGGTTACCGTACTCGCAGATTGAATAGCTGCATAGCTTGCATTAAACGCTAACGCATGCGGTTCGAAAGCAGGCCCTTTCATGTGTGGCTCTGTGGGTGTAGCTGCAATCATTTTTAGCAGATTATCGACGCTTCCCGAGAAAAGCTCCCCTTTTTCAAGTGATGCTTTTCGCTGCAAGCCTTCCTCATGCAAATCACGCATGATTTGGGCCAATTCACTTGGCTCATCCATTTTAGGCGACCATGTGCTTTTTTTGCCGGTTGAAGACGGTTCTTCAGTTGTATCGCAAGAATAGAGGCTCACGGAAACGGCTACTGCCAAAAAGAATATTTTATTCAGCATCCGGAAGAACGATTTTAACACCTTTCGCCTTGAACATTACTTCGCCAACAGGTTCAGTTATGGCAGCAATTTCTTCCTCGCTTGCGCCACGGTCCTCTGCATAATGACGTAATTGTGCCACTGAAGTACTGTCCCAATAAGCATATCCCGACATGATCATATCCTGACCTTGACTGTTCGTAGGGAGTAAAAATTCATAATCATAGTCCACAAACAGGTTGTTATTCGAGTCAATCGCTGTTGCCATCCAGCATCCTTTTGTAGTACATACTTGCGTAATGGGACCGCCAACAACTGCCCATACGGTATCTAAATCGCTGGCCATATTTTTTACGACTTCCGCTGCTGTAAAGGGATTTTCAACGCTAAAGGTGCTATCGCCAAAATTCAAATAATTGGTCGTTTCAATAACGTTAGGAGCACTTTTTTCGGCTGTATTTTTTCCATTTTGACAAGAAATTAGCCCAATTGTAGCAAGTGCGGCAAGAAATAAATGTTTCATATGAATTATTAAGTGTTATTAGGCCGGCGTACCTGATGTTTTGGTAAACGCCGTCACTGATTTGCATTGTCAAATTTAGTACATTTGTACTCCCAAATAAAGCGCGAATGAAAATTGAATTGACTTCTCAAAGCCGCATAAGTGAAGTAGACTTTTCAAACCTACCTTTTGGACGTAATATGTCTGATCACATGTTGGTGTGTCATTTTAAAAACGGTGCATGGCAAGAGCCCGAAATTCGTCCGTACGGGCAGCTTGAATTTAGCTACGGTCTGCATGCACTGCATTATGGTCAAAGCGCCTTCGAAGGTATGAAAGCGTATCGCAAAGACGATGGGACTATTAGTATGTTTCGTCCTTTGGATAACTTCGCACGATTAAACAAGAGTGGAGCGCGTTTAATGATGCCTCAAATTCCTGAGGAAATCTTTATGGACGGTTTAACGAAACTTTTAGAGATCGACGCGAATTGGGTGCCTACTGCGGAGGACCACAGCTTATACATTCGTCCATTCCTTTTCGCTTCGTCTGAATTTATTGCTGCAAGACAGAGTGATGATTATACCTTCTGTATCATTACTTCACCCGTGGGGCCGTATTACAGTGGCTCGGTAAAAGTGAAGATTGAGCAGGAGTATACACGTGCAACAGGCGGCGGTATCGGTTACACAAAAGCGGCCGGTAACTATGGTGGTGCTTTTTATCCTACTTCGCAAGCGATTAAGGAAGGGTATAACCAAGTCATTTGGACCGATCACAAGGAACACAAATACATAGAGGAGAGTGGAACCATGAACCTTATGTTGTTGATAGGGGATACTTTCGTAACCCCACCATTAACGGATCGTATTTTGGCTGGTGTCACGCGGCGCTCTATTATTACGCTTGTAAAAGAGCAAGGTTGGGCGATCGAAGAGCGTCCAGTAACGGTAGATGAAATTGTAGCGGCTGCAAGAACAGGCGCTTTAAAAGAGGCTTTCGGTATGGGAACTGCGGCTGTAGTTAGTCAGATTGACACTATAGGTCACGAGGGTACTAACTATGCTATACCCACCCCAATAGATGGTAAGGCAATGGAAATTAAGCATCTGTTAAACGATATACGTTTAGGTCGTACACCGGATACAAACCAGTGGATGGTTGATGTAGTGCAACCCACTTCCGCTGAATAGTCTGTAAAATCAATAAAATAGGAACCCGGTTGCGAAAGCAGTCGGGTTTTTTATTTCCTAAAAGGAAGTAAAAGTCGAAACAAGGCGGCGGTGTCGAGACCGACAACACTATTGTAATTACCTTCAATACGATCGATGAAACCTGCGCCAATCCATTCTTGAATCCCGTATGCACCAGCTTTATCAAAGGGTTTGTAGTGATTGATATAATGGTCAATGGCCCAATCAGGAATTTCAGAGAAATATACAGTGACTACGCTCGTCTCAGTGGTCAAAAGTGGCGTGTGATTATCAGTGGTGACAAGGGTTAGTCCGCTGATCACTTCATGCGCTGTGCCACTTAAAGCGATTAGCATTTCTCGTGCACTTACCTCATCTGCTGGTTTTCCAAACCGTTTGCCGTTTTTCCAAACCTCAGTATCACTAGTGATTCCTAGCTGTCCAGACTTAAGATGGGTGCTTAGTGCTTTCGCCTTAAGTTCACTTACATAAGCCGCTACCTCCTCACCAGAAAGATGGGCCGGAGCACTTTCGTCTACATCAAGTGGTAGCGTCCGAAAATCCAGGCCTAAAGAAGTTAAAAAAGCGGCTCTCCTTGGGCTTTGAGAACCCAAGATGATTTCGTGGGTCAATTCCATATTACCAGGTTCTATCTTCTTTGCGTCCCCACAAGTTGTGGATTTTTAGCAGTTGTTCCAAGACGTCTCTCACACAGCCTTCACCCCCTAATACAGGACTTACATAGTTCGCTATTTCTTTTATCTCCGGCGCTGCATCTTGCGGTGCGCAGGCTAGTCCGGCCAATTTCATTACGTCGTAATCTGGAAGATCATCGCCCATGTATAGTATTTCCTCATTGGAGAGATCATAGCACATTTTTAGATCTTCAAAAGCATCTATTTTATTTGAAGCACCTAAATACACATCAGTTATTCCCAATCCTGAAAGACGTTCTTTCACATCTGAGGATCTTCCACCTGTAATGATGGCTACGCGAATACCGTTACGGACTGCCAATTGCAAGGCGTAACCGTCTTTACTGTGCATCTTTCGAACAGGAGCCATACCGGGCATGAGCAAAACTTCACCATTAGTCAAGACTCCGTCTACATCGAGGACCACTGTCGTAATATTTTTAAAAAGCTCTTTATAATTCATCTTTGGGATGGTGTTTTTGAATACTGGCACTTAATAATGTATACAACTCTTGAACGTCTGCGTCTGCGATGGAAGCCAAGTGCTTGTCAATCGTAGGCGTATCGAAGCGCATTGCCGGGCCTGTTTGAGCCTTTTTAGGTTCTAGTTCTATTGCTTTATCCGGGCCTTGACGCATGATCGCATGTAAGATTTCTACTGGAAGATCATTTTTCGCGGCATGTTCGTAGGCCAATGTGTAAAGGTGATTCGTGAAATTATTGACCATCACAGCGGCTGCATGCAGTTTTTCGCGCTTTTCAGAAGGGACATGAAAGATTCTTTGGGTCAGGCACGCGGCAACTGCGCTAAGCATTACTTCGTCTTCCTTTGTCCTAGCTTCGATGAGAAAAGGAACTTCGGACCAATCCAAAGCAGCATCTTTGGTGAAACTATATAATGGATAAAAAACACCACTTCTCGTGCCACTTTGAATAGGTAAGGCACCTGCTGTATGTGCGACCAATATATGCCTAGGTAATGCAGCACAAACCTTAGAAACTTGGTCGTCTCCAACACATACAATCGCCAAATCTGTCGAGGTTCGTAGAAAGAGATCGCGATCAACGAAATATGGATTATGTTGTTCTAATAACCCGTTGAAAAGGTGGGTACCTAGGTTTCCCTTGCCTACTATAGCGATTTCCAACGGTCCGGCACCCATGAGTTAACCTCGTTTTAGACGCTGAACTACAGCAATCACAGTTCCTAGCGCCATTAAAATAGAGCCGATCCACAATAAATTTATCCAGGGGAATATCACTGCTTTCACTAAAATGAATGGCACTTCTTCTTCCTTGTGTTCACTTGCGATGATTACCGGTCGGTTCGTTTCATAGTTGATACGGTCGAAGCTGAATTTCAAGCCCAATTCCTTAATCTCTGTATCCATATGCTTCACTTCATTACCTTCTACGACATAAACGGGCATCACTTTGTACGTGCTGTCATTCATGGTCTTGACTGTAATGCCAGCGCCGAGCACTGCATACTCCAGTTCCCCATCTTTATCGGGTGCATCTACGAGCAGGGTATCTAAAGTCACTTGGTATTTTCCGTAGAGGTAGTGACTCTCGTTGAGGTCGAATTCAATTTCGAATTTATTTTTCCATTCTTCATCCACTAATTCCTCTGCAGTCCGTAAGTCCGCATAGGTGACGTGTGTATAAATATCTTTCAGTGCAAAATGCCGTGTTGATGGCTCAGCTACGTTACCCATGCGTTCGTTCAATTGTATACGAGGCTTTAGTCCGAACGCTGGTTCTAATTTCCCGTCATTTTCTTCGAAGAAATCTAGATGGTAGTTCACAAAATGGCCCTCTTCAGACTGCTTCGACCAGCTCACAAAGTAGTTGCCCATGGGCACTGTGTCGCCCTGCTCAATGAGCAAGTTTTCGTTAGAAGGGAAGTCTTCGTGAATGAATGTATCATTTTGTGAAATGATGGTTTTGTTTGCATTTGAGACGAGTGATCCTGCGATGATTAAACCGAAACCTATGTGAGCAACGCTCGATCCTGCAACGGCACTTTGACCTTTCGCCCAACGCAACCAAAATTCAGCATTGGCGATAATTGCATAACAGCTCGTCCAGAAGAGGAAAATGTACATGGGGTTCCACATCTCAAGCGCAGCGGCTCCTGCGAATGCAACGAGGGTGGTGAGAATTAAGCTTAAAATTTGACGCTTAAAGAATGAAGCAGTTGTGGTTTTGCGGTAAGCAAGGAAATGGCCTGCACCCATTAATAAAGTGATGATTATGGCAAACGGAACCTGTATGGCATTGTAATGTTCAATGGGATCGTTGAGGACCTTATTACGCTCGTACAGTGTGAACAGAACGCCTTCCGGTCCAAACAATTTATTAAACACGGGGTAGGAAGTACTCAGCGTGATTTGAAGACCACTTATTAATAGCGTTAGTGCGCCGATGAACATCCAAAATTCGCGGCTGTCCATACGGTCTTCCTTTTCCTTTTTCGGTAAGCCCCTGTAACGGATAAGTAGTAACCCTAGTGCGCCGATGGTGAAGAATAGGAGGTAGATCAATAATTGGCCACTCAAACCTAAATCTACGAAGGCATGCACGGAACTGTCGCCTAATACTCCGGAACGGGTAAGGAATGTGGAGTACAAAATGAGCAGGAAGGTCAGTATAAGTAAAAAGAGCGCTGAGGGCATTACGCCACCTTTGTTGCGTTGAATAAGCAGTAAGTGCGCTCCTGCAGCCATGGTTAACCACGGTACCAAAGAGGTGTTCTCCACAGGATCCCAAGCCCAAAAGCCTCCAAAACTCAGCGCTTCATAAGCCCAGGCGCCACCCATTAAGATACCAACCCCTAAAATTCCAACTGAAAAGAAACTCCATGCCAATGCACTGTTGATCCAACTCTTGTAGTCTTTACGTAACAAAGCTGCTATTGCGTAACTGAACGGCACCAATGTCGAAGCAAACCCTAGGAAAAGCGTTGGTGGATGAATGGTCATCCAGTAGTTTTGAAGCAGTGGATTTAATCCGGAACCGTCTGCGAAATTCGGGAATCGTGTGAGGTAGTCTGCGAACTGTGTCCAAGGTAGACCTACATTTTCACTTAATTCACGCACTAGGATGAAAGGGCTGTACCCCAGATGAAGATCACCGATGTAAACGCCTAAAATCATGCTTACAAGAAACGCTTGTACTGCAGCAAAGACGCCTACGACTGGCCCCTCAAAAGATTTAGCACTGTAGGTTAAGATCCAACCTAAAATGGCATTCCAAAACATCCATAATAAGAACGAGCCTTCCTGTCCCTCCCAAAATGCAGAAAATAGATAACGCGGCTCGAGGTCCAGCGAAGTGTGCTTCCATACATAATCGAACTCAAAGTAGTGGTTCGCCATGATAAAGAATAGCGTACCGATCAAACCGAACAGGGTGGTAGCGTGAATTCTGAAGGCCAGACGGCCTAGAGTCTTCCATTGTGTACCTTTTTGGTAATAGGCAATTGCAGAGAGTAAAGCAAAAGCAAAAGAAAAGGCCGTTAATCCGCGACCTAATTCTGCTGCCCAAAGGTGTTCACCTATGTAGTTCATAAGATTTTATTTGTAGATTTTATCGCTATCTACTTCGTTTTGTTCGTTGTATTTCGACGGACATTTCATGAGTATTTCTGTGGCAATGAATGCAGTATCTGCATCATAACCTGTGAGCGTAATTTCTTCAGAGCGCTCAAAATCTTGTGGTTTTGGCTCGTAATAGATTACACGCTGCTTCTTTCCTTGTTTGTCGATGGCGCCAAAGGAGAATTGGACCGATTTGGGTTCAAAGGTCATTTCGGCGTCTAAATCTAAAAACGCTATCACTGTAGTCGCCTCACCTTCCGCGGAAGCTGCTGTAGTAAAGTCGCTGTAAGTGGCGCTATTACCTAGCTTAACGAGCGTATACCCAATAAGAACGGCAATAGCAACAATGATAGCCACCTGACTATTTTTCATCCTCAAGCTTTTTAATTTTTCTATCTAAGGAGAATAAATAGGCTCCAAGACCAATGAAAATGATGGTTATCACACCAATCACTACGTTCATTTTTTCATTCCCATACATCACACTTTCGTTCTGAGCGGCTGCAGCTAAGGGGGAAAGGACACTGAATAGGGCGATTTGCTTTTTCATTCTTCTAAATTTCTTATTCTATAACGCAAAGAGGCGATCCATGTTCCCACTAAAACCCATCCAAGAACTGCGGGGTAAAAAACGAGACGTAATCTATTGTCTAAATCGTACGAATTAAATCCTGGATTACCACCATTACCAGGATGTAAGCTATCTGTCATTCTGGGTAAAATTCCTATAAAAACGATCATCATCACGAAAGCAAATATGTTGTAGACTGCGCTAATTCTTGCTCTTTTACGCGGATCATCAATGGTGTTTCGCAATACAAAATAGGCCATGTAAATGAGCATTGTTATTGCCGTTCCATTTAGTTTAGGGTCGTTCGTCCACCACGCACCCCAAGTAAATTTAGCCCAAAGCATACCTGTTAAAAGACCCATAACACTAAAAAACATTCCGGTCTCTGCCAGGCTAATGCTTCTTCTGTCTCGTGCCATATTTTCTGACGAAAGAAAACCGATGGCATTACCAAAACTTACAGCCATCATTACGACCATCGCAAACCACATGCTTACGTGGTAAAATAAGTTGCGAATGCTTTGCTCAATGATAGGTAGTTCGGGAACCTCTGACCATAACCCGTAGGTAAGGCTGAAGAGGATTAAGAGTAGTCCTGCTATTTTGTAGGGTAGTCCTTTCATGCGTGCGTTTAATCTTGCCAAAGATACGGAAAGAGTAGGTAGGCGAGCAGTCCAATTCCAATATCTAATGCACCTAACGAACCTAATAAATTCGAGGCCTCGATTGTAGGGATACCTACTATGGCTTGAAGATTTAAAGCGCTGGTTAATTGTAGAATAGGAAGCAGCAACGGCAGAGCCAAAATAGCCCCTAAAGTGGCGTTTCCTTGTGTACGTTGTGCCACGCCTGAAGTTAGAGTAAGCACTACACTACATCCGATACTGCCTAAAAGCAAAGCGAGGCCGAACAAAGAATTATTAAATACGGGATTGCCAAAAAAAACAATAAAGAGCCCCCACGTGACTGCACTTATTACGGCAATGTATGCACTGTTAAATAGGAGCTTCGCAATAATGGTAGCGCCAGGACCGGCGATTGTTTGATAATAATGGAAATAATCATTCGATTCGAATTCGAAACTTCTTGAGCTTAATTGAATCGCTCCGAAAAACACTACTATCCATAGTAGCGTATTCCAAACTTTATCTGCAGGAATACTCCCGCCATTAAGAAGGTAAATGAGGTATGCAACGCCTACTAGGTATAGCCCCAGGGAAAAGAGTACATTCGAATTTCGTACTTCCTGGGAAAAATATCTTTGGACCAATAGCCACGTATTCTTCATGGGCGCAAAATTACGGCAAACTATTGCGCAAATTTTACGTTATACCATAAAACCCTAATACATGAAAAAAATAATCCTACTCTCCGCAGTAATTGCGGCGGCGTGTTCTGCTCCAGAAGCAAATCAATCAACCACGGCTCTGGCCTTAAATATTACTACTCCTATGGAAGTTACTTCATTCTACGATCTCAGCGCAACAACTATTGATGGCAATGCCTTTGATTTTTCCCAGCTCAAGGGTAAAAGAGTACTTATCGTAAATACGGCATCTAAATGTGGGTACACGCCACAATATGAAGGTTTACAAGAGCTCCACAATACTTATGGCGGGAAAGAATTTATCATTTTAGGATTTCCCTCGAATGATTTTGGTTTTCAAGAACCCGGTAGCGAAGAGAAAATTGCAGATTTTTGTGAGAAAAATTACGGGGTAACTTTTCAAATGATGAGTAAGGTGAAAACCAGTGCGAGAAGCGGTCATGCCGTATATCAGTGGCTTTGCAATGCTTCACAAAATGGGGTAAGCGACGCTAATGTAAGTTGGAACTTTAATAAGTTTTTGATTGATGAAAACGGTCATTGGATTGCACATCATCCCTCACGCACTTCTCCAAAGAGCGCAGAAATCACTTCCTTTGCAAAAGGAACAGTGAGCATATGAAATTAGACATACTTGCTTTCGGCGCCCATCCCGATGATGTTGAGCTGGGCGCTGGAGGTATACTTGCGGTTCACGCTACTGCAGGAAAAAAGATTGGAATCGTAGACCTAACTCGTGGCGAAATGGGCACGAGAGGCACACCAGAATTACGTGATGAAGAAGCAAAAGAAGCTGGACTTATTCTTGGGTGTCTCATTCGAGAAAATTTAGCGTTTTCCGATGGTAAAATTCCTACAGATCACGAGTCACAAATCAAGGTCGCTGAGGTCATAAGAAAGTATCAACCAGAAGTAGTTTTAATGAATGCACCGACAGACCGCCATCCTGATCATGGCAGGGCTTCGCAGTTGGTGGAAGAGGCGTGCTTTCTATCAGGGCTTCATAAGCTAGAGGTAAGTGCCGCATTCGAGGGACTGTTGCCATGGCGTCCCAAACAAATGTATAAGTACCTACAGTTTTACAATCTTGAGCCCAACTTGGTAGTGGATATTACCTCAGGTTTTGAGGCTAAAATGGCTGCTATTTTAGCACATAAAAGTCAGTTTTACAATCCCAAAAGTTCAGAGCCAGAGACGGTCATTGCAAGTAAAGGTTTTCTCGACTCTGTGGAGGCGCGTGCTATGGACTGGGGTCGTGTCATTGGATCTAAATATGCTGAACCATTGATCAGTGTACGTCACATAGGCGTGGAAAATCTTCTCGATTTACGCTAAAAAAAGCGGTACTTATAAAGGGTAATTGGCTACAAAAATATTTGTTACTTTTATCCTTCAATCAAAATCACACACAAATGAAGCCAAAAGCAGTAGTGGATTACATCCGTGAAAACCAAAACAACAACAAAACCCTGAAGTCTTTATTCGCATCACAGTTCTTAGGTAAGTTTTCTGAGCAGGAATTGGCTGGTTTGAAGAAGTCTATTGAAAAGGAAATTCACGCACGTCAGCAGTCCGTTGTTGATGAAAAAATCGCCTTTTTACAGTCATTGGGTTACAAGGTTGAAAAATAAACTTAGGCTCTTTACTTCATTAAAAAACCCGCGCCATCGGCGCGGGTTTTTTTGTGCAAAAATTTTGCGAACGTTTTTAGTCTCTACCAAGCACACTTAGGTAGTAGGCAAGCTGCGTCATGGATGCCAATGCCGCTACTAAATAGGTTCGTGCCGCCCATTTTAGAGCATCTCCCGCTTTTTCGTGTTCTGCAGTCGTAATGGTGCCCGAAGTGGTGAGCCAAGCCAATGCTCTGTTGGAAGCGTCATACTCAACGGGTAAAGTGATAACCGTGACAATAGTAATGGTCGCTTGTGCGGCAATAAGCACATAGATGATGGTATTCATACCGAAAAGGCCCAGAAAGCTCAATCCAAAGAGCATTGACATAATCACGATATTCATAATGCGTCCGCTGAAGTTTGCTACAGGGACTAATTGCGAGCGTAGATTAAGCCATTTGTACCCGACAGCGTGTTGAACAGCATGTCCAACTTCATGCGCCGCTACGGCTGCTGCACTGACACTACGTCCGCTGTAAACTTCTGGGCTGAGGTTGACCGATTTGTCTAACGGATTGTAATGGTCGGTCAGTTTACCGGGAATGCTCTGAATTTTTACGTCATATATGCCGTGGTCCTCAAGCATTTTATGCGCGATTTCAGCGCCACTCAGTCCGTTGCTTAACGCTTCTTTAGCGTATTGCTTAAATTTTGATTTTAAACGGGATTGAACTGCGAAGCCACCCACGATGAAAAAGACGAGTAATGATAAAAGCATAGTAATGTTATAAAGTTGTTGCAATCTAAACGTTCAAATTCTATGCCTTGCTCCTTATAGTGCGTAAATTTGGCAGAGAGACCTCAATAGTATGACAAAAAAGCCACTAATACTCGTAACGAATGACGACAGTATCGTTGCGCCCGGAATTCGAACCTTAATAGAAATCGCTAATGAATTTGGTGAAGTGTATGTTGTGGCTCCCGACGGTCCTCAAAGCGGAAAGGGTCATGCGATCACGCTCGACCAGAGCCTTCGCTGTACGGAAGTACCAACTGATGGGCCTCAAAAAGAATTCAAAGTAAGTGGTACACCTGCGGATTGCGTCAAAATGGCTATTAACGTGGTTATGCCGCGCCGTCCTGATTTGATTTTAAGTGGGATTAACCACGGATCAAATGCCAGTGTCAATGTCATTTATTCTGGAACCATGAGTGCTGCGGTAGAAGGAGCGTTAGAGCGCGTGCAGGCCATCGGTTTTAGTCTTTGTGAGTTTTCTTGGGAGGCCTCTTTTGAGGCCGCTAAACCTTACGTACGCAAAGTCATTAAGGCAACGATAGAGAATGGACTTCCGAGCGGCGTATGTTTGAATGTGAATATTCCTGAAAATGATAAAGCGCCTTATAAAGGCATGCGCGTATGTCGCCAAGCTATAGGGAACTGGGTGGAAGAGTTCGACGCACGCATTGATCCCTTCGGTAGACCATACTATTGGCTTACCGGTAAATATGAAAACTACGATCACGGAGACGATACTGACATTGCAGCCCTAGAAGAGGGGTACATCAGTATTGTACCCATTACGGTCGATCTTACAGCCCATCATGCTGTAGCTACTCTAAACCAGTGGAATTTTGAGAAATAGAAAAATCGATTTTATCGCCGGCCTGCTCGTAGGGCTTGGAGCGCCTTTATTCTCCATTGCGGTTGCGCTTGAGGCATTCCCTGTGTTGCAAGATGTAGGCGATGTAACTAATCCCGCATGGCGCCTAGTCACCATGCGTGCCATTAGTTTTGGGACCATTATTAATGCCATCTTATTTTTTACAGCGCTTAATTTTGAGCGCGAACGTGTGGCTCGTGGGATTTTAACTTCTTGTGTGCCAAGCGTGGTAGCTGTTATTTATTTCCAATTCATCCTGTAATGTCAGTGTTCTGGATCGCAGGAGAGCCTTCGGGCGATGTACAAGCTGCTGCTGTTGCGGGTTACATTTCTAAGCATCATCCAGAGATTAAACAGTGGGGTTGGGGTGGCCAATTCTTAGAGAAAGCCGGTGTAACGCTTCTTAAAGATGTTACGAAAAAGCCTTTCATGGGTTTTATAGAGGTCGTGGTACGCGCCCGCAGTATTGTCAAGTCTTTTGCAACGGTTAAAAAGCAAATCCTTTCAACGGGTGCTACAACGGTGGTGCTCGTAGATTATCCTGGATTTAATTTACGCATGGCAAAATGGGCGAAAGCACAAGGTTTACGTGTGGTCTATTACATTCCGCCAAAGGTTTGGGCATGGAAATCCGCTCGAGCACAGACACTAAAGGAACAATGCGATGCGATTCTAGGGATCCTTCCTTTTGAACAAAAGTGGTATGCTGATCGCGACATCCATTATACCTATGTTGGGAATCCGTTAGCGCAGAAGTACGATGGAGTTAATGTCTATTCACCTTCTGGATCCATTGCGCTGTTGCCCGGGTCTCGTTCGCAAGAAATCACACGATTAGTACCAGAATTTATTGCTGTTGCGCGAGCAATGCCCAAGCAATCATTTGTTTTAATTCGTCCCGAAAGTGCAGTCCCAGTATGGCCTAATCTGGAGATCCCGGAGAATATCAAGGTATTTACAGGTGAATTAAAGGACGGTATGCAGCATTGTTCAGCGGCCTTAGTTTGTAGCGGAACCGCTACCCTAGAGGTTGCACTCATGGGTGTGCCACAATTGGTCGTGTACCGTGCAAATCCCTTATCACTGGCTATTGCAAAGCGATTTGTTAAAATTCGCTTCATCTCATTGCCTAACTTGATTCTAGATGCAGGGGCTTTACCTGAATTATTACAGGAGGATGCTCGAGCCGAAGCACTTGTTGAACGCTTGGTTGAGCTACTTGCAAACCCTTCAAGTCAATTGGATGCATATACAAAGCTACTTCATGTATTGCAGCAAAAGGATCCAGCAGCTACTGCTGCCGAACATATTTTAACGATAACTTCGGACGCATGAAACGACAATTCTTTGCACTAATGGTAATGCTGATTTGCGCACTTGAATTGAGTGGGCAAACGGCTCCACGTGTACTTATTTTCGCCGAACAAGAGTACAGTCGTTTACAAGTCAAAGTCAAGGGCGGTTCTTACACATTAACGGCGTACACCCCAGATTCTATCTTTACGATGGAATATGGACCTGACGACGTCCATCCATTATATACTTTTCGCGGAGATTTGAGACTCAATAGAGCGGGTTGCGACTCTATTCGGATCACTACTAAAGACACCTTTGTTGTACGCGTGTTACGAGGCAAGAATTGGACCGCCGAGCGTCCCTATTTAGGCGACTTTATCCTCCGTCCTAACCTTATCTACCTAGAAGGTATCGTTCGCACACCTGTCGAATCCTACATTGCTGGAGTGGTAGAAGCCGAAGGCGGTTCTTCCTCAACAGCAGAAGCGTATTACAAGGCACAAGCCGTTCTTGCTCGAACTTGGCTCATCACGAATATAAAAAAGCATGTTTCAGAGGGCTTTCACATAAAAGACGATCAAAGTTCTCAAGCGTTTAAGGGTTTGCCGCACAGTAAAAATGCAAAGACCATAGCAAAGGCCTGTGCTTCTTTAGGTGATACGGTTGCTCTATACAACGGTGCGCCCATCATCGGTTTTTACCACAGCAACTCTGGTGGTTACACGGCTTTGCCTGAACAAGTATGGTCAAAAGCGTTGCCTTATTGCCGTGTCGTTCTTGATCCCTTCTCAAAAAAAGGATCAAAAGCAGCATGGCAGAAAACCTATTCATGGGACGATTGGCAGAAGTATTGGTCACGCGCTATTGATTGGTCCGTTTCCGATTGGACCGCATTTTTTAGCCAGCTACCTGATACGCGAAGTACGCAATGGACCTTAGGTGATCAAACCTTTAAAATGGAGACGGTACGTAGAGATTTTAAATGGCGTAGTGCCTATGTGCTTCCGGAAGCAACTACCGAAGGCGTAATGGTCCATGGCTTTGGTTTTGGTCACGGGGTCGGAATGGCACAACAAGGCGCTATGCTCATGGGACGCGCTGGTTTTGATTGGAAAGAGATCCTAGATTTCTATTTTAAAGACCTAGAATTTGAAGCGGTTAAAAATCTTTAATTCTCCACAATTTTAGGAAAGTTGTGCTCCCTCTTCCCAATTTATTGGGATGGTATTTCGTTCTACAGCAGTTTTATGCATCGCTTCAAGTTTGACCTCAATGTATCGCTTAGATCTAGTGCTGGTCTTTGTTGTGGCTTTTGGTCTTAGGCCGTGGCGTTCCTTATGGTCCTATATCGGCGCAGTAGTATGGACCCTAACCGTGCTGGTCGGTGCGCAGGTTTTTCTCGAATGGCGCTATTGGTATCCCAGTCCGGAAATTCGTACGTTCATAGCGCCTAGTGCGGCCTTCCTTCGCATGTTTTTGCAAAACCGCATAGATCAGGTCGCAACTGGTGCGCTTCACGGTTTCCTCTACGGCGTTTTACTGGGCGACCGCAGTGAACTAACCCCTGTTTTTCAAGAGGGGTTTCGCAGCCTTGGAATTTCTCATATGCTGGCTGTAAGCGGTTTTCATGTGGGTTTTTGGGTGGTCTTAGGAAGGCCAATGAAATGGCTTTTTAAGCTACGTAACTGGCGATTACTCTATGTGCTTTTTATGGGGATTTTTCTATGCGTTTATGCAGTAGTGGTTGGAGCTGGACCTTCTGTGATTCGTGCTGTTGGGACCTTTTGTTTTGCCGCTTTTGCCCTACAAATGGATTGGCGGATAAGGCCTTTGCATTGGCCTTTACTCGTGGCGTGGATAATGTGGTGGCACGACCCAGGAGTTGTTCAACGTGTTGGTTTTCAATTGAGTTTTAGTGCAGTATGCGGCATTTTAATGGGCCTAAATGGTCTCCCAGCAAGCGAATTTCTACAATCCTGGCAACGAGAATCACTTAAGGGTACGAAGCTGAGTTTTTTAGTGCCTGTTCAAGTTTCGCTTTCTGCTTGGACGGCTACCTTGCCTTTAGTTATGTATCATTTCGCAGGTGCAAGTCCGTATTTTTTGATAGGTAATCTTTTGATCGTCCCACTTTTTGTGGCGTATATCTGGTCCGCTTTATTCGCAGTATTGTTTGCTCCAGTTCTGCCTTGTCAGGTTTTAGAACTTTGGAACAGCAGCTTCGAATATTGGGTAGATTGGGTGCTGAAGTTAGCGGATGGAATTAGCCAGCAAGGACTTCTTGAATTTTTTTCTCAAGTGTATTTGCAGTGAGCTTTTCAAATGTTCCGTTGTAAAAGATGTGCATGTTTCCAGTCTCTTCGCTAACTGTAATGGCAACTGCATCCGTACGTTCTGAAATGCCAGCGGCAGCGCGGTGACGCAAGCCAAACTGAGAAGGTAGGTCACTACTTTCACTTAAGGGTAGTATCGCACCGGCTGCAGAAACAGTATTTCCGGTGATGATGGTTGCACCGTCGTGGAGCGGCGCATTTTTGAAGAAAATGGTTTCTAAAACGATACGACTCACCGCTGCGCCAAGGTTGTGACCGGTTCCTGCAAAGGCTCCTAACGGGTCTTTGCGTTCTAGGATGAGGAGCACACCGGTTTTCGTGCTGGATAAATTCTTCATGGCACTAACGACGGCCTCAGTTGATAGCGAGTTGGCTTCCGAATTTCCGAGTGTGAACATACTCTTTAATCCTCGACGGCGACTAAAAGTCGCTGAACCCACAACGAGCAAGAACTTCCGAATTTCTTGTTGGAATACGATGATTAGAATGATCAAGCCGGCACCCATAAATGAACCTAAAATCTCACTCAACAAATTCATTTTTAGAAGTTGTACGAGGTTGTATAAAAGATAGATGGCAACCATTCCTATAAGAATCCGAATGGCCGCAGTACCTTTTAAAAGTCGGTAGACTTGATACAGCAAGAAAGCTGCAATAATAATGTCTAATGCATCGAGGATGCCGAAGTTTAACGTTCCCATGGTTGTAATAAATGCTGCACGCCATCGGGCATGAGGCGGTTGAACAAGTTAATGGTTTCCGCTGCTTCTGTTACATCGTGTACCCTGAGAATTTGGGTGCCCCCTAATAAAGCAGCCATATGCAGGGCTGTGGTGCCGTTAAGGCTCTCATCTGGGCTGATCTCGAGCGCTTTGTAAATCATACTTTTTCGACTCACCCCAGTAAGAATTGGACGGCCTAAAAGTTGAAATGCATTGAGTTCTCTGAGCAACTGATAATTCTGTTCGAGCGTTTTTCCAAAACCAAATCCTACATCGACGATCGTATCGTGAATACCCATTTCGTGAAGCAAGGGAAGTTTTTTACTGAAAAAGCCAATGATGTCTTTAGTGACGTGGGTATAGGTAGGATTGATTTGCATTGTGCTGGGGTTACCTTGCATGTGCATGATGATGTATGGGCAACGGTGCGCAGCAGCGACATGATATATTTCTGGATCGAGGTTGCCGCCACTAATGTCGTTGATCCAATGCGCACCCGCATTTAGGGCTTTATCGGCAATTTCAGCACGGAAAGTATCTACAGAAATGAAACAACCCGGAAAGTCTTGAAGCACTTGAGAAACGGCGGGAATGACTTCTTTTAGCCTGTTCCATTCCTGCTCGGGAGTCACGGGATCTGCGCCAGGGCGCGAGGAGTACCCCCCAATATCAATAATGCGTGCACCACTGTTGAGCATCGCTTTTGCCCGCTCTGCCGCCGCTTCAGGAGCATTTAAGCGGCTTCCCGCGTAAAACGAATCTGGGGTACTATTCAATACTCCCATGATCCACGGTGTGGATAAGGTGTGAATTGTCCCTTGACATTGAAGCAGAAACTCAGGCATTGTTCTTTGTATCTTCGTTAGATATAGCAAAGCTAACAAATGAATACAGCTGACCAATTCGATGCCGTACTAAGTAAATGCCACGGCCTCTTCGAGAAAAAAGGAAAAGATTACGGCACAGCGTGGCGCATTTTGCGTTTACCGTCGTTGACCGACCAGATATTTATAAAAGCCCAGCGCCTCCGTAGTATTGAGGATAAAGGTGCCCAATTAGTCGATGATCCTCTTGAAGGCGAGTTCATCGGTATACTGAACTACAGTATAATGGGGCTTATTCAGCTTGAACGCGGAGTGGCAGAACAGCCTGATATGGATTGGAAACAGGCCAGTTCCGCGTATTTAGAGAAAGCAGAGGAGGCGAAAGCACTCATGCTTCGTAAGAATCACGACTACGGCGAAGCATGGCGTGATATGCGTATTTCCAGTTTTACAGATCTAATCTTGCAGAAATTGTTGCGCGTAAAGCAGATTGAGGATAATCAGGGGAAGACTTTGGTAAGTGAAGGTTTGGAAGCGAATTACCTCGATATGATTAATTACAGTGTCTTCGCCTTGATTAAATTCATGGAAGCCCAAGCATTAAAAGACTAAATACAATGAAGAAGGCCCTGACCATTTTCTCCCAATTCGCCGTAGGTGCGTTGTTCGTTTTCTCGGGTTTAGTTAAGATGAATGACCCTGTAGGATTCAGCTTTAAGCTGGAAGAATATTTCTCAGAGGAGGTTTTGAATTTGCCCGTTTTCGAGCCATTTGCGCTCTCCATTGCGGTTCTGTTAGTTATTGCAGAGGTGCTTTTAGGTGCCGCACTAATTTTGGGATTGTATAAACGTTGGACGCTAATCTTGCTTTCTGCAATGATTGGATTCTTTACGTTTCTCACCTTTTGGTCTGCTTATTTTAATCAGGTGACCGATTGCGGGTGTTTCGGTGATGCGATTCCGTTAACGCCATGGGAAAGTTTCTACAAAGATGTTATTCTCACCGCATTAATTCTTGTTTTATGGTGGGGGAGAGACCTGCTCTTTGATCGATGGCCGCAATGGTTGGTTGGTATAAAATTGGCGGCTATTCCTCTTTTTTGTTTAGGCTTGACCTACCACGTTTTACACCACCTTCCTGTCATAGATTTTAGAGCGTATGCTGAGGGAAATAGTATTGTTGAAGGGATGAAAAGTGCCGAGGAATTAGGCTTAGAGCCGCCTCAGTACGAAGTGATCTACACCATGGAAAACGCTGAAGGTACGCTTCAAGAGATTAGTTCTACGCAGTACGTCAACGAGAAATGGTGGGAGAAGAAAGACTGGAACATGCGTAGTGAACTTTCGAAAACCATTCAGGTAAAAGAAGGCTACGAACCTCCCGTTCACGATTTCAGTATAATGAATGACTATGGTGAAATGACCGACAGTATTCTTGGATTAGATGAAGTATGGTTATTGGTAGCGTACAACGTTCGAAAAACGAAGGAACGCGGTTGGGCTCCAGTTCTCAAAACCGCAGAACATCTAAAAGAAAAAGGAATTCCATATTTAGTCCTTTCTGCATCTATGCCAGAGGAATTCTCCCCTTTTGGATTTACGGATACAACGGCTTTCGCCTTTACGGATGAGACCACATTAAAAACCATGGTTCGTTCTAATCCAGGATGGGTGGTGCTTAAAGAAGGTGTGGTGGATAAAAAGTACCACTTCAACGACAGCCCACATTGATCCGATTTGCACTACAAAAACTAGGTCAAGCGCTATTCACACTTTGGGGTGTAGCGACTTTGGTATTCTTTCTGTTTACCATTGTTCCTGGTGATAGTGCGCAGATGATGTTGGGCAAACGAGAAGACCCTGCGGCATTGGCTGCCGTTCGCGCGAAATACGGGTTAGATAAACCCATTACAGTGCAATACGTAAACTACCTCAAACGCATCAGTCCTGTTGGCTGGCCAAACGATGAGCACGGCATTTTCAAAACTCCAGATCTAGGCGAAAGTTTTCAGCGCCGAGGACAAAAGGTGAGTAGTTTGATCGCTCAAACTTTTCCGAATACTGCCTTGCTCGCTGCTACTGCTATTGGTTTTGCATTGTTTGTTGGCGGGGCGCTTGGCGCTTGGGTCTCCTACAGGCCAGATTCGTTTTGGGATAAAGCCCTAATTACATTCAGCTCTCTAGGGATGAGCCTTCCTTCTTTTTTTACAGCAGTACTTTTCGCTTGGGTTTTTGCGTACGTGCTAGGACCCTGGACAGGATTGAATTTAACGGGTTCATTGTACAGTGTCGATGATTATAGTGGTGAACGGTACCTCAATCTGAAAAACCTCATTTTACCCGCTTTGACCTTAGGTATTCGGCCGGTGGGTGTAATCCTTCAATTGACCCGTAATAGCCTGTTACAAGTGGGTTCAATGGATTTTATAAGAACAGCTCGGGCTAAAGGATTGCGGGAGCGTACTGTATTTTTTAAGCATCTTTTGCCTATCGCTTCAAATCCAATTATTACTACTGTAAGTGGTTGGTTTGCCTCACTGTTGGCAGGTGCCGTTTTTGTTGAAATTATTTTTGGTTGGAATGGTATGGGTAAATTATTGGTAGAAGCTTTAAATACCCGAGATTTGCCCATCACAATGGGTTGCGTTCTCGTTATAGCTGCGCTTTTCGTGGTATTAACAACCCTAGTGGATGTATTGTACGCTGCATTAGACCCGCGTATACGCGCAGAATTTTTTTAGAAACACATCAATTGAAAAATAAAATGAGAAGAAGAATCGTTGCTGGAAACTGGAAAATGAACACTACCTATACTGAAGCTATGGCTTTAGTTGATGCTCTTAAAGAAAGTCTTACCGAAGAAGTAGTGGGGGATACTGGAGTGATTATTACGCCGCCCGCATTGTATTTATCGGACATCGTAGAATCCTTAGTTGAGAATCCATATATCGCTGTTGCCGCGCAAAATTGTCACGAAAAGGAATCGGGCGCATATACCGGCGAGTGGAGTGCGCCGATGCTTGCATCTTTAGATATAGATGCAATTATTTTAGGACACAGTGAGCGTCGCGAATACTTCGGCGAGACGAACGAAGCGTGTAACACGAAGATTTCGCAAGCCTTGAATAATGAATTGGCAGCCATTTACTGTATCGGTGAAACCCTTGAAGAGCGTAAAAGTGGTGCCTACATGGATGTCATTTTGAAACAATGCGAAGAAGGGCTTGCTGGATTCATAAGTGATGACATGGACAATATTATTCTTGCTTACGAGCCTGTTTGGGCTATTGGTACAGGTGAAACGGCGTCTCCGGAGCAGGCGCAGGAAGTACACGCTGGAATCCGCGCTTGGTTAACGGAGCGTTTTGATGCGGAAACAGCACAGGATGTGAGCATTTTGTACGGTGGATCATGTAAGCCGGGTAATGCAGCAGAATTGTTCGCTAAAACCGACATTGACGGTGGTTTGATCGGCGGCGCATCGCTCAATGCTGAGGATTTCACGGCCATTATCGAAGCAAGAACGAAGGCTTAATGACAACTGACACTCCTGTTTATATTGAATTGGCCGTTACGGTTTCCCCTTTAGAGCCATTCCGTGATTTATTCATCGCCCAGCTCGGTGAAGTTGGTTTTGAAAGCTTCTCTGAAACGGAAGAGGGATTTGCCGCTTACATTTTAAAAGATGCGTATACGGCTTCTTTAGCGCTGGATCGGTTGAAATGGGATGGAGTGAGCGTTTCCGTCAAAGAACAAGAGATCGAGCAGGTCAATTGGAATTCGGAGTGGGAAACAAATTTTGACCCGATCGAAGTCGATGGTCGCGTATACATCCGAGCACCTTTTCATGCGGAGCGTAACGGTTTTGAATATCCTATGTTGATTGAGCCGAAAATGTCTTTCGGCACGGGACATCACCAGACGACACACATGATGATTCAGTGGTTATTGGAAACATCATCTGAGAATAGTGATGTATTAGACATGGGTTGCGGCACAGGTATTCTAGGAATTTTGGCTGGAATGCGTGGGGCAAAATCGGTACATGGGATCGATGTAGATACCTGGTGTATCGACAATACGCTGGAGAATGCAGAACGTAACGGGGTTCCTATGTCAGCCGCCTTAGGTGGTTCAGAAGTTTTAGAGGACACGTACGATCTCATCCTTGCAAACATTAACTTGAATGTGCTATTGGCGGATCTTTCCCACTACGTAAAGGCCTTGCGTTCGGGTGGAAGCATTTTCTTTAGCGGATTTTATGAAGATGATGTGTCTACGCTGCGTGCTGCAGCGGAAGCCTTAGGCCTGAACTTTGAAGGAGTGAAAGCCCGAGAACAATGGCGCAGTATTAAAATGGTGAAATAGCGCATGCGTAAATTTGGGTTGCTTCTTGCATTGATTGTTTCTTTTGGGCTTCAGGCACAAAAAGTGACCCGTTTTTCTTCTCTAGACGCCTTTTCTGAAGAGTTTGATGAACTTATTACGGTCTCAAAAGAGTTGGACGGCGTTTTTAAAGACTCTTTGGTTCCTAATTTTTTAGCAGCAGTAGATTACGAACAAGAAGACCTTTGGCTTGACTATGCGAATCAACTTTTGCGTAAACGATTAGACGATGCTCAAACGTGGGAACCGCTCTTACGCTCCCTCATTTACGTAGCTGAAAACGAAGAATACGATCGTTTTGGAGCACTTATCAAGCATTTCTACGGCTTCTCTAAAAAGAATCCCTCCAGTAGGATTCGTTCGTATCAAAATCAATTTTACCGCAATCTTGTAAAACATGAATTCTCGGAACCTGGGGCCCTGGTCTGGAAGGCACCGGCAAGTATATGGGCATTACAGTTTGTTAACGGCGAACCAGAATTCGATCTGGAATTCGTAGATATCGTAGGTTTAAATGCTGGCGATAGCACTATGGTAATGGGTGTGAATGCGGTGTTTTACCCGCGTAAAGGGTTGCTGAAGGCGCAGGGCGGCACCATCATGTGGTCTCGTGCGGGACAGCTCGAAAAGGAAGTGTATGCCGAATTAGGGTCATGGACCTTACAGGTGAATCAGTCAAATTTTAAAGCCGATAGTGTCACACTTTTTGCTTCTGAATTTTATGAAGAACCACTTCAAGGTGTCTTGGAAGAGCGTGTTTCTTCTGTAAACTTAAAGGATGCACGTTTTCCAAAATTCACGTCATACAGCAACGACTATATTTTAGAAAACCTATATCCTGAGGTTCATTTTAAAGGAGGATTAGGGGTTGCTGGTGCCCAGTTTTATGGAACAGCTTCAGACAGTGCATTGGCCGCACTAAAATTCACGTATAAATCGGATACCGTACTCACACTTAAAGGACGGAGTTTCTTGTTTAAAGACAGCTTACTGAGTTCCAAGCGTGTTGAAGTTATTGCTCATTTAGGAGCGGATAGCATTTACCATCCGTACTGTGAAATGCGCTATGATCCTCGTATGGGTCAAGTACGCGTGATTCGTTTTGAAACCGGCTTAGGATTGGCTTCGTTTACAGATTCGTATCATGCTTTGGATATGAGTGTGGACCAATTGGTCTGGAATCAAGGCACTCCTGTATTGAGCTTCAAAAACCTCAATCTAGGTTCCGAACAAGCCGCTGTTTTTGAGAGTAAGCAATATTTCCGCGTTCAACGAATGGAAGAAATAGCGGGTCTACAGAAAAACCACCCGCTGCGTGAATTAAGAGATGCGGCCTACGCTTATGGGTACGAGGATATGCCCTTGAAGGAATTGGTATATGCGCTTCGCATGGCCCCTGAAGAAGGTGAGTTTTTCCTTTATCATATGGCCATTCAGGGATTTGTAACCTTTGATGTAGATGCGCAGACCATCAGTTTGACGGACCGATTGTTTGAATATTTATTGAATTGGGAAGGCAAGCGGGATTATGATGTAATTCAATTCGTATCTCGTATTCCCACAGGCAACAATGCTCAGGTCAGCTTATTGAATTACCAAATGGACATCGCAGGAATCTCGCGCATTGCGGTCAGTGATTCTCAAGAAGTAAATCTCTATCCACGCGGTGGTCGAATCACGGTGAACGAAGGGATGGATTTTGATTTCGACGGTCGCATCAATGCAGGACTCTTTAGTTACTGGGGACAAGGCTATTCGTTTGACTACGATTACTTTAAAATAGATATGCCGCAGATTGATTCCATGCGCTTTAAAGTAAAGGAATTTGATCCTAAGCCTGGGGAGCGGGCGGCTTTAGTGAATGTTCAGACGGTTTTACAAGATTTACAGGGAGAGCTGCTTATCGATCAACCGGATAACAAGAGCTCTAAAGAATACCATCCCGAATACCCTATTTTCCAAGCGCTAAACAATTCGTTTGTTTACTACGATCATCCCCGCATTCATGGAGGCGTATACGAGCGGTCGAAATTCTACATGGCACTAGAGCCATTTACCATAGATTCCCTGGACAACACGACCACAGACGGTATTCTTTTTGATGCGACCTTTCATAGTGCAGATATCTTTCCCGTATTCGCTCAGCCCTTATCAGTTATGCGCGATTACAGTTTAGGTTTTGAGACTCAAATGCCACCAACACCAGCATATAAGGCCTCAGGTACATATACAGGCGCATTGGCTCTATCAAATCAAGGATTACATGCGGAAGGTGCATTGGATTACTTACAAAGCCATACGGTTTGTCCCGATATCTTATTCTTCCCGCTTCAAGCGAGCGGCCGCGCCACCACCTTCGCTGTAGAAGAGGGTACAACGGATATGGGTTATCCATATGCCTCTGGCACGAGCAACCCATTCGTTTGGATGCCTTACGAGGATTATATAAGAGCAGAAACGCGCGAAACGCCTTTTGCCTTGTATGGATCGCCTGATGTTGCGGGTGAGGGTTCGTTGACCTATGGTGGGCAAGGAATGTTTGGTACTGGGGAATTACGCTATGGAACTGCGAAGCATACCAGTGAGGTAGAGGGGTATCAATTCTTCCGCCGATCCTTTGTCTCCGCCGATCAGGATTTCAGGGTGAAAACTAAAATTGATGATGAGCAATGGGCTTTCCAAATGTTAGCTTCATCTGCTGAGGTAGATTTCGACAAGCAAGAGGGAGTCTTCGATAAATTGGACCCGTACAGTACGCTAGAATTCCCAGCAAACCAATACATGGCGTACATGGACCATGCGGAGTGGGATATGGCCAAAGCGACTGTCGATATTAAGCATACGCAAGACAACCAGGCCTACCTAGTCAGTACGCATCCCCGACAAGACAGTCTGGATTTTACAGCTGCGTACGCTCGCTTCGCACTCGCTCCTAGTCTCTTAGAAGCATTTGATGTACCGCAGATTGATGTTGCTGATGCTTCTGTTTATCCCGACAGTGGTTATGTCGTGATTCGGATTAATGCCGAAATGGACCCGCTTGAGCACTCTAAAATTTTAGCGGATCGATTCACAAAGCTTCATAACTTTTACGAAACAACGGCACGTATTCGTGGTAAGTACCGTTACACTGCGCACGGTATGTACGACTACATTGATGAGGAGGAGAGTACCTGGCCAATCGCTTTCGAGAGTATCGCACCGGATACTGCGGGTGTGACGCTAGGGCGTGCCATTATTGAAGAGACTGATGGTTTTTATATTAGTCCTTACTTCGCTTACCGCGGCAAGGTGGAACTTCATGCGGACCAGTTACCGATGTTCTTCATGGGCTCCATTCTCATCCAGCACGATTGTCGCAACCTTCAAACCACCTGGTTCGACATCGCTAGCTTTATTGATCCGAATGACATCGTTATTGAACTTCCGTTTAACGATCCAAATAAGCTTAGTGATAATACATTTAATGGTGTCTATATCTCTCAGGACAGCTTAGGTGGTCATTCAAACTTCCTTTCAAAATATGCTGATCGCGCAGATATTGAAGTGCTATCTGCGGATGGGATTCTCTACTACGATCGACAAGAGCAGGGCTATGTTGTAACGACTTACGAAAAGCTTAAAGATTTTACATTGCCAGATCCTTATTTAATCTTCCATAATTACGATTGTGACTTATACGGTACAGGGTCACTTAAAGTATTAGACAATACCGGAGCCGTGACCACGGCATTAGCGGGTGCTGTTCGCCATGATCTTGTCGAAGATGAAGTGAGTATTGATGGGGTAATGACCTTAGACGCTCCCCTTGATGAAAAAGCTTGGGAGGCTGTGGCTCAGCTGTTTTATGATGGCTCAGGTGCCCTCCGAAGTGACGAGACGGCCTACATCGACGGTATTTATGCATTATTGGGTCAAAAAGACGGCGGCGAATTCCTGGAAAATATAGGACTGCACGAAAACGAAGGTAAGTTCCCGCGATTCTTGCGTCAGAGTTTGGTTATGAGCGAAGTCAACCTAACTTATAATGGCAGATATAAGAGTTTTATTAGCGAGGGCAAGGCCACCATACAGAACATCTACAATCAACCCGTCTTTGCAGAAGTCTCCTGTCTTATTGAGGTGAAAGAACGTCGACGTGGTGGTGAAATCATTCTCTATCTGGACAATGGAACAGACTACCTGTACCTTTCTTTTAAGGGCATCGTAATGAGTCTTCGTAGTAGTGATGAAGCTTTTAATCAGGCTATATTGGAGAAAGATGCTAAAGACCGCAGTGTCAAAGCTAAAGGCGATGCTCCTGCCTTTACTTACAATCTCGCTGGAAAAGGCAAAATCATGTTACTAAAACGCAGATTTGGTATTGAAGAATAACGCACCTTACCCTTATCTTTACGGCATGAGTTATCAGGAAGAATACCAAAAATCAACAGCTACTGTCGCCCAGCGTGAGTATAATCTGGTATTGTTTAATGATCACGAAAACACCTTTGATTTTGTAATCGAGGTATTGTGCACTGTTTGCGACCATATGGAAGAGCAGGCTGAACAATGTGCATGGATCACACACTATAAAGGTAAATGTCAGGTGTTGACAGGTGACCTAGATGATCTGAAGGTCAAGGCAGAGCTGATGGGGGATGTAGGCTTAACCGTTGAGGTTCAGTAACTCCCGGTATACTCATCGTTTCAACGTTGATTTAATCTCAAAAAATCTTCACCACCCCTTTTTCAATTAACTTTTTGCTCTATATTTGCCACCCCGCAAGGGAATGATGGCCGTGTAGCTCAACTGGATAGAGTACTTGACTACGAATCAAGCGGTTGAAGGTTCGAATCCTTCCTCGGTCACGAAGAGCAAACCAGCTCAAAAGCCTGCAACGAAAGTTGCAGGCTTTTTTTATGCCCAGAACCACGCGATGCTTGCATCAAAGTAGGTCGAGGCATAAAAAAAAGCTGCTGCGCGCAGCGCGGCGGGCTTCGGACTGTTTTGTTCGGAATTCGGAGCAGAAAGTATCTTTTGAGCGAAGCGAGAAAAATCCTTAACTAGTAACGTACATCAATCAAAATGAAACGGCCACTGATATAATCAGTGGCCGTTTCAATAGTAGCGATAAAGGGCTTTAAACCTCCACGTCCATTAAATCCGTTACTACATGGTAACGAGGATCCTCAATGGAGCTTTGAATATATTTTGCAAAATTTGGATTGGCTTTTTCTAAAATGGCCGTACACTCGGGACTCAGGTGAGTCAGTGTAACTTCTTTTCCTACCGCGATGTATTTATCTATGACACGCTCTATAGCCTCGATACCACTGTGATCACTAACGCGGCTTTCAATAAAGTCGATTTCAATTTTCTTAGGATCCGCCTTGACCTCGAATTTAGAAGCGAAGCTTTGGGTTGACCCAAAGAATAAAGGTCCCCAAATCTCATATACTTTAGTGCCATCTTCTTTTACACGTTTACGTGCGCGGATGCGAATCGCGTTTTCCCATGCAAATTTCAATGCACTCATAATCACTCCAGCGATCACCGCTACGGCTAAATCTTGCCAAACGGTAATAGCACTGACAGCAATAAGAACAAATGCATCAGCA
>Ga0228627_1000089_pt1 | contig 60149 bp, 67 predicted proteins | sample 33DmetaG_FD_190483 | JGI IMG/M metagenome (GOLD analysis project Ga0228627, IMG submission 190483) | Seawater microbial communities from Monterey Bay, California, United States - 33D | ecosystem: Environmental > Aquatic > Marine > Coastal | place: USA: California | collected 2016-09-28 | reverse complement strand
ACAAAAAATTTAATTGCTAGATTGTATTTTTTTAATCATAAATATTTTATAGAACTTATTGATGCTAGTATCAATTTGATAAACCAACATATGAGTTAGGAAAAACTATGCGAATTTTAATTGCAATGATTGCACTAATAACTTTAACAGCTTGTGGAATTGATATCCCCTTTATTCCTGGAATTTAATGTCTCAAAAACTAACAGAAGCAGAGATCAGTGATGTCATTCAGATGGCATTGTCTGATCATGTTTCATTCAACGATATCAGAAATCAGTATGGCCTTGCTGAAAAAGATGTCAAAAAATTAATGAAATCAAATCTAAAAACTGGATCCTACCAAACGTGGAGGAAAAGGGTCCGAGACTTTGGATCACGTCGTGAATATTATAAATAAAATTTGTGATATATACTGATTTTTTAAAGGAGCATCTAAATGTCAACAATTTCTAAACTAAAAAATATCAAAGATATTGATCCAATCACTGATAATCTAGAAGGGTGGACAGTTACTGAAGGCTCACCAATTATGAAAACTTGGATATTACACACAAACAATAATGAGACTATGATTTCAGGATATTGGGAATCTACACCTGGATCGTATCATGCAACATATAAGGAATATGAGTTTGTGCACCTACTTGAAGGTCGTATTATAATTACGCCAGACGGCGGCGATCCTGTTGAAGTGAAATCAGGTGATACTTTTGTGGTTGAAGATGATTTTTCAGGAACATGGCAAATTATGGAAACCGTCCGGAAATATTTTGATGTCAAACTAAAGTAAATTTTCTTTTAATAAAAAGACATACTAATAATAGAAACATCAGCATCGTAATCTTTACCATAAGCTACAAGACCTATTGTTTTGATGGATTCAACTTTCATTTTCTTTCTTATGAAATTGGAAGATCTTAAAAACTCAGAAAATGGGAGCTCTATTACTTGCCATTCATTTTTGGCAATGAAACTTTTTGAATAGTAGTGCCAAGGCAACTTCGAGCTAGAGTTCCTGATGTGAACAAAATATTCATCACCATTTCCTTTAACTTTCAATTTTATACCCTTGAATTCTGTTGCAGCGCCTGTAGGCATATTCACCCTAACTTGAATAAATCCACCATTATTTTGAGTTGAAACTTTACCAAATAAGTTTATCGCTTGTCCCTCAGGCGTATCAATTATATTTGCAGATCCTTTAGACACACCACCCATTACTGTATCTGCCAAATAAACCCAACGTTCAGAAGTGATCAAATTTTGAGCCACTGAGACCTCGATCCAATTTATAAAAATGACCAATGAGATGGCCATCATTTTCAGATACTTAATTACATTCATTGATAATACCAAAACTGTTTTTTTGAATACTCTAACTGTTAAATAGAACGGATTTACAAAATATCAATTATTCTAATATTTATAATTTACAAACTCTGAAGCTTATTTATTCTACTGAATTTATATGCATTGTTAAAAGTTATACTTTAGGTAGAGTGAGCTCAAAACTAGGAGATCAAGATGAACAGAACAGTTGTCATTAATGAGTTTGGTGGCTCAGAAAATCTAAATATAATTGATCATCCAATCAATGAGCCAAACGTTGGTGAAATTAGGATTGCCCACAAAGCATGTGGTTTAAATTTCATTGACGTATATCAAAGAACTGGGCTTTATCCACTCAAACTACCCCATGCATTAGGCATGGAAGGGTCAGGAATTATTGAAGCTATTGGTGAGAATGTGACACATTTGAAAGTTGGAGACAGGGTTGCATATGCATCAATGCCTCCGGGAGCATATTGTGATAAACGAGTGATGCCTGCTGCTCAAGTCTGCCTTTTACCAGATGAAATTAGCTTTGAGCAAGGAGCTGCAATGATGCTTCAAGGTATGACTGTTGAATATTTATTTAATAGAACTACACCAATTAGGACTGGTGATACTATATTGTTTCATGCAGCTGCTGGTGGTGTTGGACTGATAGCTTGCCAATGGGCAAAATCTGAAAACATTACTCTTATTGGCACAGCTGGCTCTGATGAAAAATGTAAACTTGCGTTAAAATATGGCGCTACTCATTGTATAAATTATAATAAAGAGAATTTTGAAGAGAAGGTTAAAGAAATAACTGCTGGAGCTGGTGTAGATGTTGTTATGGATTCTGTGGGTCAATCCACATTTGAAGGTTCACTAAATTGCCTTAAACCTCTAGGAATGATGATTACATTTGGAAACGCATCAGGCCCAATACCACCTTTTAATTTAGGTCAATTAGGAGCTAAAGGTTCGCTTAAAATAACTCGGCCAACGTTGTTTACACATATCGGTAATCATAATACATGCCAGGAGATGGCAAAAAATTTATTTGCAAAAGTAATATCTAGACAAATTGACATTATCATTGGCCAACAATTTTCACTTTCTAATGTCGCATTAGCACATGATAGTTTGGAGCAAAGAATGACTACAGGATCAACAATTCTAACTATATAAATCATACTTACTTATTTCTAATTTTCAATTCATAACCATGTATTTTTTTAACTTAAAAGGCAAACTTGGATGAGAGTTTCTGTTGAGAATATTAATCTTTATATGTAAATAAAATTGAATTACTTTTACGAAGAAGCAACATATCCAATAATGATTGAATTCACTTAATAAATTATGGGAGCCCTTAATGGCTATTGAATACCTAGTTACGCATTCAGGTGGCTTTCACGCAGACGAACTATTATCTACTGCAATTCTAAAATTTATTTTCCCAAAAGCTAAAATTATACGAAGTCGTGAAAAAGATTGGATTACTCCAAATAATAGCAAAATTATATATGATGTCGGCGGTAATTATGATTTGAATGATCAGATTTTTGATCACCATCAACGCCCAAACCCTTTGCGGGCAGATGGTCAACCTTACAGTTCTTTTGGTTTAATTTGGAAACATTTTGGTAAAGAGTTTTTAAAAATAAACAGCGTATCAGATGAAGATATTGAACATATACATAGAGAATTTGATACTAAATTTGTGCTACCTGTAGACCTTATAGATAATGGGGAAATTGATCTGTCGTTATCTGGGGCAATTGCAAATTTATCATTGCCAGCTTTGCTGGAGAATTTCAAACCAGCATTTGATAACCCATCTGCATCTGCAAATGATGATGCATTTATGAAAGCTTTATCTATTGCACAAGATTTCATTCAATCAATAATGCAAAACTTATCATCAAAGCATCGTGCAAATAAAATAGTAAATGATTTAATTAATGATTTGGGATCATCAGAAATACTTGAGCTTCCTATAGGAATGCCATTTCAATCAGCATTAGAAAATTCAAACGCCAAACATATACTATTTGTTATATATCCACGTGGTTCAGAATGGACATTAAGTACAATAAAAATATCAGAAAATACCTTTGATCAACGTGCAAAATTACCCACCTCTTGGGCTGGATTAACAAACAAAGATCTTGAAGTTGCCTCAGGCATTAATGGTGCACTATTTTGCCATAATGCTCGTTTTATAGCTATAGCAGAAACGCGAGATGCTATATTGAACATGGCAAAATTAGCTGTTGAAAATTATCATAAAGAAAATTTATTATAAGTTACATTTTAAAAAATATTAATATATATTCGAAGTATATTCTTTTCATTGTCTTTTGATTAGTGAAACAAAAGTACCCAATATCACAAGTATGGTAGCAAAAACTAACTCCACGGTCATTTCTTCAGAAAAAAACAAAACTCCTGCAATAGCAGCCATAAGCGGAACAGAAAGTTGCAAAATGGCAGCAAATGAAGTTTTCAAAAATGGTAAAATTGAATACCAAACAACATAACCTAAACCAGATGTAATCGCTCCAGATAATATTGCTAATATAAGACCCTTCACGCCGATACCATCCGGGGAAATAAAGAAGAAAATACTCACAAACGGTATAGCCCAAATCAGGTTTTGAGTTGTTTCTAATAAAGGCTCTTTAGCATTCTTACCCAAAAAGCTATAAACTCCCCATCCTGCAGCTGCTAAAATCATAATTAACATCTCATTTATTTTTATTTCAAAAGTTTCAGTTGGTAAAAACAAAACACACACTCCAGAGAATGATATAATTGCACCCAATATTCTCCACAAAGTAATTTCTTCAGAAGTTAATGCAGCAAGCCCAAACATTGTAAATTGCACAGCACCAAACAAAACTACTGCACCAATACCTATACCTAAATTCAAATAAGCTATTGAAAAGCATATTATATATATTGAAAGAGAAACTGATGGAAAAATGTGAAATTTTGGGCGCCATTTATGATCATTAACAGCAACTATTAACCACAAAAAAATTGCGCCAGATAGCACTCTTACAAAAGCAAATGTCATGGGGCCAGTGGCACCATCTAATAATGCCCAACGATTTAGTATAGAATTAGCAGCAAATGCTAATAATGCTAGAAATGTAAGTATAAATAATCGCATTATTTAAGAATATATTATTACTACAATAATTATTAGTAAAAAATGCTGTTGATTTAATTCATCATGCTTATGACTAGTATTAGAACTAAAGAATAAATTGCAATCCCACCACCAATTAAGAAAAGGGGCCAATTTTTAGTAACTGTTGCAGTTGCTATTGATTTCATTTGGTACATTAAATCTGGCCATGTGTATGATACGAAATCACCCTGGGTAAATACTGCTTTTATTCTACCTTGATCATCTACAACTGGTAGACGACGGAAACGTTCATTAGACATGATCCTAAGCCACTCTAACATATCATCAGTTTCACGTGCTAATTTTGGATTTTCTGTCATAATAGATGACAATAAAGTTTCTTTTGGATTAAGTTCTTTTCCAACAACCTTGTTCATGATGTCTCTTTCAGTCACAACACCAATTACTTTTTTTTCTGAATCTACAACTACTACTGAACCGTAGTTTTTTTTCGACATTGCGTTAACAGCGTCAAAAACATTTGTATCAGGAGATTTAGTTAACGGCATTTGTTTTGATCTGTATTCAGGGCGATCCATTAGACGACTACCTGGACGTATTGCATTTTGTGACATTATAACTTCTCCTTTATCTACTATATTAAACATGTAGTCTGATTTTTTTACAAAACTAGGTCTGAATTTTTGGATAGGTTAAAAGGCGCCAAAATTAGTCTTTTTAGTAACTCGAATATCAAATAGAAAATTGATATAATCAATTTGAATTTATAAAATTAGAAGTTCAATTTAAGATAAAAAAGTAGCAGAAATAAAAAAAACTATTTGCTATCAATCGTCTTATCCAAGTAATAGATACCGAATATCTATTTATTATTATAATTCTTCTTATGACTAAAATCTTGACAACCAGCTTATCTTTGCCAGTTTAGTTTTTAAGGATAAATCACAATCAATAATTGTTTTTCTTCAAATATTGGATACTATATTTTCTCATATTTAGTTAATAGGACGAAATAAATGGGCGCATTAGAACTTGGCTTGCTGGCTGCAATGTGTTGGGGTTTTCATGATGTTTGTGTGCGGTTTATAAGCCAAAAAACTCCTATTAGTGCCTGTATATTTATTGTCCTAATAGTAGGTTTAATATTCCATATTTGCTTGATGATGCCATCTAAGGAAATTTCAACAATCACTAAAGCTGCATTCACATATGCATCAATAGCTGGAGTATCATTTGTAATTGCAAGTTTTAGTTTATATTATGCATTCAAACGGGGGCCAGTTAAGTTGGTTGCACCCCTAATCGCTTCCTACCCCATTCTCTCAATCACATGGGCAATTTGGATTGGAACACCTGTATCCAAATTGCAAATTTTAGCAGTGTTAGCAATCATTCTTGGTGTAAGCATTGTGGCTATAATGTCTGACAATTCAGAGGAAGAAATACCCCCAATAGGAAAAACTATAGCATTATCAATAGTCGCAGCCATTGCATTTGCATGCACCTTTGCTTTGGGACAAGCTGCTGCTGAATTGTCCCCCCATATGTCTGCTACTCTTGTGACGCGCATAATAAGTATTTTGATATGTGCCGTTATAATTTATTTTGCAGGCCTAACATACTGGCCCGGGAAATCAGCTATTCCATGGTTAATTGCAATGGGATGCGCAGATGGATTAGCACTATGGTGTGTATTTTCAGCAGGCGCACTTGAAAATCCACAATACGCATCTGTTACTTCATCCATATTTGGACTAATAACAATATTGCTTGCTTGGATTTTCTTAAAAGAAAGAATGACCATTTTGCAATGGACTGGATGTATTATTACATTTCTGGGCGTTGGTTATCTTGCGATTTAATATTTCAAAATATTTTTACTTAGCTCAAAGGGCCTTAAATGTCAGATGAATTAAGATTTGAAATAGCACAAAATATTGCAAAGGAAGCTGGTGGACAATTTGAAAGACAAAGTGCGAATAAAATGATTAATGAAAGTGGTCGAGTTGTTGTGGGTAGTGCTGGAGTATCTAATAAAATAGTTCAATTGGCAGACGATGCATTTAAAGACTAATCATTAGCAAGCAGTACTGGCCCTATTGGGTCTAGACCCACTATAATTTTTTTCTCGATATTTAATGGCTTATCAACATTTTCAGAAACTGCAAATAACTCCCCAAACTCTGCTTGAAGTGTATATTCCATTCTACTTCCAACATAAGTGGCTTTCTTAACAGTCATTTCCATTCCATTTTTAGCGTTCAAAATTAATCGCGTAGGCCTGACAGCTAATTTTGCTGGGCCTATTGGTAAATCTCTAGAAGGTAAATGGTGGGTAAATCCAGAAATATTTATTGTCGCAATTTCATCTTCAATTGAATTAATCTGGCATGGAATAATATTAGCTTCACCAATAAAGTCAGCAACAAAACGATTTGCTGGTGCGTCATATAAATCTCGCGGAGAGCCGATCTGTGCAACGCCAGCATTTCGCATAACTACTATTTCATCTGAAACGGCTAATGCTTCTTCCTGATCGTGGGTAACATAAACAACTGTTAAGCCAAGATTCTGCTGGATTTCTCTTATTTCTTCACGCACTTGGCGCCTAAGTTTTGCATCCAAATTTGAAAGTGGCTCATCAAATAATAAAACTTGTGGTTCGAGCACCAAAGCCCTTGCAACTGCAACTCTTTGCTGTTGCCCACCTGAGAGTTCTGATGGCAACCGGTTTCCGTAATCTCTAAGACCAACTAAATCTAAACCTTGGTGTGCTCGATCTCTAATTTCTTCTTTATCAAAATTTGAAAAATTGAGGCCATATGAAACGTTTTCAATAACAGTCATGTGAGGAAATAATGCATATGATTGAAAGACCATTGAAACATCACGGTCCGTTGCTGGCAATAAAGTTACGTCTTGATCACCAATATATATTGACCCAGACGATGCCATTTCCAACCCAGCAATCATTCTTAAAGTTGTAGTTTTCCCACAACCTGATGGTCCCAATAATGTTACTAATTTTCCTGCTTCAATTTTAAGATCAATATTATCTACAGCTAAAACATCTTTCCCATATATCTTAGTAACATTTTTAAATCTTACTGGTGCAGCTTTGGAATTTACACTCATTTTATTTCCTTATTTATTTTTAGGAGATTGGTTAGTACGTCTACCTATTTCTGTGCGACCAACTATTAATCGCATCAGTCCCACAACAGAAAGCATTACAAAAATTAAGGTTGTAGAGTAAGCTATAGCAAGACCGTAATCATTATTTTCAACTCGTCCTATTATATAACTTGTTGCCATATCATATTCTGCTGAGACTAAGAATATAACTGCTGATATTGCTGTCATTGCCCTTACAAAACTATAAACTAATGCTGCTAAAATCGCAGGACGTAATAAAGGCAGAATAATTCGCCTAAATGTTTGCCAGGAATTAGCTCCTAAAGTTAAGGAACTTTCATCTAATGATTTATCAAGTTGAGACATAGATGCAATACCTGCACGTACTCCTACCGGCATATTTCTAAAAACAAAACTTACTACCAGTATTACACCTGTACCTGTGATCTCAATAGGTGGCACATTAAAAGCTAAGATATAACTTACCCCAATCACAGTTCCAGGTATTGCAAATGAAAGCATTGTTCCAAATTCAAAAGCATTTTTTCCAACAAAATTTTGTCTAGTAAGAAGATAAGCTGTAATGAGCCCAACAATAGCGGTTAATGGCGCAGCAATTCCTGCTATTTTGAGCGTTGTCCAAAAACTGTCCCACGCAGCCCCCGACCATCGAATACCAGTGTCCTCAAAACGGAAAGAAAATGCAGTGATATAATGTTTGATTGTTAGGGTATTATTTACACCCCAAAGCTCTACTACTGAGCCATATAAAATCATCGCATATACAACTATTGTAAATGCTGCCCAAATCATAGCAAGCACAAGTACAGGAATTGAAAGGGATTGTGGCATATGTGGATGAACACCACTATCTCCTTTTCCAGATACCGTTGTATAACTTTTCTTTCCTAACCAAAATCTTTGGGCATAAAATGCTCCAAGGGTAAAACAAAGGAGAACCATTGCTAACACAGCCGCTTTGCCCTGATCATATTGGGCGCCAACTATAGCAAAGAAAATTTCCGTGGATAGCACATCAAAATTACCACCTAAAACTAATGGGTTTCCGAAATCTGCCATACTTTCAATGAAACCTAATAAAAATGCATTTGCTAATCCAGGCCTCATAAGTGGCAATGATACAGTTTTGAAAACTTGCCATTTAGATGCTCTCAATGTTTGCGCAGCTTCCTCCATTGAAGGGGATACACCTTCTACCACACCAATAAGAACGAGAAAAGCAATGGGGGTAAAAGCCAATGTCTGGGCAATTAATATTCCAGGCATACCGTAAAGCCACCGAGTCGGTTGTGTGCCAAAGATATCAGCAATTAATGTAGTAACAGACCCAGATAATCCAAAAAGCAATATTAATGCTAAGCCAATGACAAATGGTGGAGTAATGATTGGCAAAACAGTTAAAGTGCGGAGAAGCTTTTTATATCGGAATCCAGATCGCGTTACGACTAATGCAAAGATAAGGCCTAATATTGTTGTGATAAGACCAACTAGAACGGCAAGAAATAATGAATTCCACGCAACCCCACATCGCCCTCCCCATAAACAACCAAGGCCCCACAAACGATCATCAAAGAATTTTGATGCAAAAACTATAGCCGAGTAATTACCACTTTCTGTAATAAATGCTGCAGTAAGCATTTTGGCTATGGGAAAGAATACAAAAATAGTAACAATTGAAACCACACCCAAAATAGAACTTACGACAAATACATCTCCATTAATTGCACCCCGTGCAGCTATTCCTTGGGTAAATATAAATAAAAAAGATGACGCAACAATTAATGCACCATATCCCATTCCGTATTGTCTATCTTCAAGATCTCCAAATAATAATTTGGCCCACTCAAAATTCCAGCCCCTAATGCCAATCGAAAAACCCTGTATCATCAGCCAACTAAATCCAATAGCACCAGCTAAGATCAACACTTTACCATAAAGAGGCTCAGTTTTTGCTTTTCTAAATACTATAAATGGAGCAAATAATGGAAAAATAAGAGGAGCAAGCCATATTTTTTCTTTCTGCAAAAGAAGAAACCCTGCAGGTGCATAATCTGTATCAAATGGATAACCATCTGTAAGCCATTCAAATAGAAAAAAGTCTTCTACCCCATACCAAGGTAGAATAAAAAATCCGGCCAACCCCATAATCATCCAAAAGATTAATACAGGGTTGGCCGCTTTATTGATTATTTCAGTGTTCATAATTTATTGTGCTAAAACTGAAACCTCATCATCCCACTTCTTCAGTAATCTTTTGCGAGTAGCAGATGATCCATATGTTTTAAAATCATAATCAATTAATTTAATAGTACTCATATCAGGAGCACTTGCAGATGTTTTTGCACCTGTGTTTGATGGAACCTGAAATGCATTCACTTCTAAAGCAAGGTTTTGTGCATCTGCACTAAGCGCCCAGTCATAGAAAGCTTTTGCTTCTTTCATATTACGTGCACCATCAATAATTGACATTGAACCAATTTCATAACCAGTTCCTTCAGCCGGTGCTACAACTTTTACAGGAAACCCTTTAACAGCTTGCTTTACTGCATCATGCATGAAAACGATACCTATAGTAGTTTCACCGCGACCCGCAGCTTTAATTGGCGCAGATCCAGATTTAGTGTATTGATTTATATTTGAGTGCAAACCCTTCATAAAATCAAATCCACCATCTTCTCCAAAAAGCTGCATCATTGTTGCTAATGTTGTATAAGCTGTACCTGATGAATTTGGGTTAGCCATTTGGACGTGCCCTTTATATTCAGGCTTCGTTAGGTCTGCCCACGATGAAGGAGCAGGTAGATTATTTGCAGCCAATAAGTCTGTGTTATAGCCATACCCTAAAGCACCAGAATATATTCCAATAGTTTTATTGTCAGCACTTTCTGCTTGTGAAATTGCCCAAGGATGTAATTGGTCACGCATCGGAGAAACGTAAGATGCAGTTAATCCTTCTTCAGCAGCTTGAAGATGTGGATCCCCAGTACCACCCCACCATACGTCACCTTTAGGATTAGAACTTTCAGCTTTAATTTGAGCAAAAGTCTCACCTGATGACTTACGCGTCATTGCAACTTTTATTCCAGTAGCGTCTTGAAAATTATTAGCCATTAGCTGGCACCAATCTTCTTGTGCACTACAATATAACGTGAGTTTGTCTGCTTGTGCAGCGCCTACACTTGCAATTGCAACTAAGGACGCACTAAGCATAATTTTAAATGATTTCATTATAATTTCCTCCCATTTTATGTCATTTTGTTATGAGAGGTTATGAAAACTTTTATTAGATAGCAATCTTTTATATTTATTTATTCTTTAAAATAGATGTTACCGGTTCAATCATACTTGCGCTAGAAATCAATACAATTCCAATTATTTCGCGAACCCCAAATGTTTCACCAGCTAACAAGGCTACAGAAATTGATCCCACAACTATTTCAGTCATAAATAGTAGCCCTACTAATCCTGGATTTAAAAACTTTGGCCCCCAAAGTGTGGCCAAAGTTCCAGGTAAAATAAACAGTATCACAAAAATTAATAAAATTGGCAAAGCTGGCGATACTTGCGAAGCAGTGGGTAAAAAATTTGGCGCTAGAGCCATTGCAATTAATATAGAGAATACTGTAGCCCAGAAAAAGAAACCAAGTGTCATATCAATCGTTGATGCATTTTGATTTAATCTTATTCTCGTAGAAGCAACTGCCCACAACAAGCCTGATGCTACTCCCATCCAGTCTCCAATATTTTGTGGTATCGGGAATTTTATTCCTAATCCAAAAATGGTTAACATTCCTGTAATAGCAATTATCATAGAGAATATTCTTAATGGCGTTATATTTTCATTAAGAAATAGTCTTCCTAAAATAGTTCCCCAAACGGGTGTCAGATAAAACAATAACATCGCCCGAACAACATCGGTATATACAATCGAGGTGGCATATAACATTAACGCTCCACCAGATAGCATTCCCGTCAATTGCAGATTAAAACCACCTAATTTCAAATATTTCAGGCGCAAAATCCCTACTGGTGTAAGAAATATTGTTGGAACAAGAAAGTAAATAACAGTCACCCAGAGTCCATTTATACCTTCACTTTCAAGAGCTCGTAATGGGATCCAAAACAAGCCCCAGACCCCACCTGCAAATAGACATGCCAGTTTAGCACGGCTTTCCAAATTGCTACTCATTTTCCAACCTTTTTAATGCGTGGTATGCTGATAAATTAAATATGAATATGTTATTCTTAATTAAAAGCATTTTATGCCTTAATTCCAAAGATAACTGTCATAATCAAGCCAATAATAACTATGATCATGCGGATGGTATTTTTTGATAATTTCCTTGCAACAACTACACCAAAATAGCCCCCTATTGTTGCCGCAATCATCATGATAATTGCCTGTTGCCAAAAAACTATTCCTGCAATTGCAAAGGTCACTACAGAAGCAGCAGATAATGCAAATGACATTATATTTTTTAATCCATTCATTAAATGAATATCTCGCATGCCAAGTGTAGAAAATAGCGCAAGTAAAATTATGCCGAGCCCACCATTAAAATAGCCCCCATAAATACAAACAATTAAGGTGGTCAAATTTCCTAAAAATCCATTTGAATTACTGTTTTTTTTTGCCCATTTGGCGACAAAATCACCAAATGCAAACAGGAGCGTAGCAAATCCAAGCAACCAGGGGATGATATATGAAAAAACACTGGCTGGAGTAATGAGAAGCAGCAAAGATCCTCCAATACCACCCATGATTGATAGTGTTATTAATAAAAGAAATTTAGATTTTGGGTATTCTTTCAACTCTTTAGAAAAACCCAAAGCTCCACTTAGATAACCAGGGAATACTGCTACAGCGCTTGTTGCATTTGCAGCAATTGTTGGCACTCCTGTAAATACTAATGCAGGAAACGTCAGAAAACTGCCACCACCAGCAATAGAGTTTATAATTCCAGCAATAAATGAAGCTGACGCAAGTAGAGAGAGTTCAAAAATTGTCATATTAAAAACCTAAAAATATTAAACATTTAAAATTACAGAAAAAATTTTATTCAAATACAAATAATAAAAAACCTAAGTCGTATATATATCTCAATATACTTAATTATCATTCGTCAATACTTACTAATCAATTTTAAAAATTAGCAATTCAATCCTTGTATTATTTTATAATATTCTAAATGAAGTATGAGATAGTTATCCTTATTCAAAACTCCAGAAAAAGATCTAAAAATGAACCAGTCAAATAATTATGTGCCCCCTAAAATGTGGGTTAACACCTCCCAAAATGGTGGCACTTTTGCTAATATTAATAAACCAACGGCAGGTCCATTATATGAAGAAACACTTCCTGTAGGAAAACATCCCCTGCAACTATACTCTATGGGTACGCCCAATGGCATAAAAATTTCGATTATGTTAGAGGAATTATTAGCATTAGGACACACTGGTGCAGAATATGACGCATGGCTTTGTAGAATTCACAAAGGTGAACAATTTTCATCTGGATTTGTAGAAGCAAATCCTAATTCAAAAATACCAGTTCTTGTAGATCACAGCGTTAAATCTCCTCAAAGAATTTTTGAGTCTGGTGCTATTTTATTTTATCTTGCTGAAAAATTTGGAGAATTACTTCCTACAACTTTTGAAGAAAGAACAGAATGTTTATCGTGGCTTTTTTGGCAGATGGGTAGCGCTCCATATTTAGGCGGTGGGTTTGGACATTTTTATAAATACGCACCAAAAAAAATTGAATATGCAATCGATCGTTTCACGATGGAAACAAAACGTCAGCTAGATGTTTTAGATCATCGCCTCGATAAAGAAAGTTATATAAGTGGGCCAAAATATACAATTGCAGATATAGCAATTTGGTCTTGGTATGGGCAGCTTGTACTTGGGCAGCTTTATGATGCAGATAAATTTCTTAACGTTACAATCTATAAAAATGTTATTGCATGGGCAGAAAAAATAAATCACCGTAGTGCTGTAATCCGAGGCAAAATGGTAAACCGTACATCAGGTGATTTAGATACACAGCTACATGAAAGGCATAACTCTTCAGATTTTGAATTACGAAATGAAGCTGCTTTAAGAAAATAACTATATGAAAAATAAATCTAACAGAAAAGATTTGAATTTAAAAACGTTGGAACTATTCCAAATTTGTGCGGAAAAGGGTTCTTTGAATGCGGTCGCAGTTGATACTGGACTATCTGTAAGTACTGTATCTCATCACCTAAGAAGTCTTGAAGATTATCTTGGAATAAATTTGTTTGATCATACCCGCCGCCCAATGGTTTTAACACAAAAAGGGCAATTATTTTTACACAACATTAGTGATGCACTCCATACTATTCGCAAAGCAAAAGCAGAAGCTTCATTAGGAGATCTAGATGAAGCAAGTTATTTGAGGTTAGGTATAATTGAAGATTTTGACAGTGATATTATACCAAAATTAGCTACATATTTGTCTGCAAATTTACGTCAATGTGAGTTCATGTATCATACCGATACAAGCTATAACATTATTGAAATGTTACGTGATCGTAAATTAGATATTGGCATTATTAGCAATCCTCCTGACCGGTTGGCAAAACTTACAGAACGCCCATTAATTAAAGATCCGTTTATTATTGCATTACCTTCAGATCCAGAACAAACAATATCTGATTTATTAAGTACAATGACTAGTCTTCCTTTTTTAAGATTTCCCAAAAATATGATAATTGGAAGACAAATTGACTCTCATCTAAGTCGATTAGGCCTTAATTTTCCCAGTAAATTTGAATGTGGAAACAGCCAGACACTCTTGGCTATGGTTGCAGATGGTGCTGGGTGGACGATTACAACACCACTACTACTTTCACGCGCAAAAAGGTTTCAATCAAAGTTAAACATTCATCAATTTCCAATGAAAGCATTTTCAAGAGATCTATCAATAATTTCTTCTCCAGATTGTTCTCGTTTAATCTTAGATTTAGTGGATAAAAAAATGCGTAAATTAATTACAAAATATATTATTGAAGCTACTAACGAAAAAAATCCATGGTTAGCAAAAAGCTTCAGTCTAATTGAATAAAATAAATACGATGTTTATTTTAAATTTAAAATAAAATATTGAATCGTTTGCGAATTTCATCATCTTGTTGGGCTGTCATGTAATTTGGCTCATAGGTGGATAATATTTTTTGTGCATATTCATTCGCCCGTTTCCATGCATCTTTAGATCCATTTTCGCTCCAAGTTTTAGGCTCCTCTCTATCTGCAAGACTTGGATAGAAATAATCCCTCTCCATTGCCTCTAAGGTATGTTGGCCAGCCAAAAAATGCCCCTCCCCTAAAACTGCTTCAATAATTGCATCATAGCCTAAATTATCTTTACTTACCTCAACTCCTCTTAGTGCACGGTATGTATTAGAATGCATTTCATCATCCAAAACAAAAGCTTCAAAACTAGCTCCAAGTAATGATGCAGTCATGCCTGAACTTTCATAAATCATATTACCGCCCGCAGCCGCTGCAGCAAATGATGTTATACCTTTTTCCATACCATATTGAGCGTCTATTGCTTTTGCATCAGTCATTGAACACGCAACACCTGATGGTAAATCCAACCAATTAGATAACTGTGCAGATGCTGCGTTAAGAACTGCAGTTTCACCACTTCCACCCGAGAATGCACCCGTTCTAAGATCTATTACTAATGGCCAATTAGAAAATACCATAGGAAACCCGGGCTTTATTGCATGGACCATTATTAGACTTGCTAATGTTTCAGCTAAGGACTGTGCTAAAAATCCTGCGAGAGTTGCTGGAGCTGTTGCACCAGCTTGTGCTGCTGTAATACAAGATATTGGAATATTATGTTCAATACATTCATAGACGACTTCTACTGCATCTTCACCATACCGCATGGGTGAAATTAATGGGCTAATATGTGCCTTCAAAAACGGGCGCTTAGAAAACTCGCCAGGTCCACCAGCTACAATATCGAGCATATCAACAATAGGTTTTACATTGTCAGCCAGAGTAAAAGATGTTGCCATTGGCTTTGATGTATTTTTTAATAAAGCGTAAACTGTATTAACATCTAAATCAAAAACATCAGTTATATCAGTTGCAATACAACACCTAGTATACCAACTAATATTAGCTAATGTATCCTGTAACCTTGTAAAATTATGCAAATCCTCCAGTGTTGATGGCCTATAAATTCCATCATATAGATCTAAAGTCTGGACGGCGGCACCACCAGTTCCAAAATACACTTTATCTCCACCAACTTCTATCGAGCGTTCTGGATCTCTTCCATGCAAAACAAAAGATTTTGCTGCTTTATTTATTGCTAATTCAATTAATGCCTTTGGAAACAAAACACGTCCTGAACCATTATCTTTGGCACCAATGGAAATTAGATCGTTAAAAAGTCTTTCTGGTACTTCCCCAATTCCAAGATTTTCTAAAAGCTTTACTGCAGTATTATAAATTTGCAAAATGTCCTGTTCATTAAGCGGTTTATACGCACCCCCCAATTGTCCCGGCGGGCAAGGGTCTATTGTTGGTTTAGCTAGTCTTTTTTCTATTCGTTTACTTCGCCCACCTCTAGCAACTGATTTTTTAACCATATTAAGAGCCTTACACTTTGGAAATTCCTTAATTAGTATTTCACATCTGACTAATCATTTAATAATATATTAATTTATTACGAAAAAATGATATATATAATATAATAATATAATAATAACATTTCATATCTTGAATTCACTTATAGTTTAATTAAATCCTTTATAACAAAATTGAGGTTCTATAGATGAAAGCACGTACTAAGGTCGTTGTAATTGGCGGAGGTATTGCTGGTTGCTCAACTCTTTATCACTTAACTCAAGAAGGTTGGAGTGATGTGGTTCTCGTAGAACGAAACGAACTAACAAGTGGCACGACTTGGCATTCAGCAGCACAAGTTACTAATTTTGGAATGAACCAAACAATGGTTGGTTTAAAAAGCCACTCAATCAATTTATATAATGAATTAGCAAACGACCCTGAATACCCAATTAATTATCATCATGGCGATGGTGGCATTCGTTTAGCGAATACAGAAGCACAAATGGATGGGTATCGTCATTTTGCATCTATGGCAAAAGGCATGGATGTTAATTTTGAAGTTATCGATGCTAATGAATGTGCGAAACGCCACCCACTTATATCAAAAAATAATCTTCTAGGGGGTCTTTGGGACCCATCAGACGGGGATATTGATCCCGCTCAACTTTGCCAAGCTTTAGCGAGGCGAGCTCGCAAAGCTGGCGCTGAAGTCTATAGGAATACTCCTGTAACTGCATTGACGCAAAGATCAGATGATACATGGACTGTTCATACCGAGCACGGTGATATAGATTGTGATATTATTGTAAATGCGTGTGGATATAGAGTTAATGAAGTTGGATCAATGATGGGTGTACATCATCCCGTAACTTCTATGGAACATCAATATTTTTTAACCGAAGACATTCCTGAAATAAAATCTGCGGGGCATCGTATGCCTTTATTAAGGTGTCCAATTTCAGATTATTATTGCCGACAAGAAAAAAATGGTCTGCTTCTAGGTTTCTATGAACAGGACTGTAAAACTTGGGGCATGGATGGCATTGATCCAAATTTTGTGAATGCGCTTTGCCCGGACGATTTAGACCGTGTCACGGATGTATTAGAAGGTGCATTTGATCGCATGCCTGCTCTCATGGAAGCCGGAATACATACAGTAGTTAATGGACCAATAACCTACACCATTGATGGCGCACCTTTAGTTGGTGCAATCCCCGGCAAACAAAATGCTTTTTGTATAATAGGACTGCGTGCTGGTTTAGGTGAAGGAGGCGGTCATGGCTGGCTTTTAGCTCAACAAATCGTTCATGGTGAAGCTTGTTATGATACTTGGTGCATTGACCCTAGACGCTTTGCTGGACATACAAACGTTGAATTAACTGCACTTAAAGCAATTGAAGACTACCAGAACGAATTTCGATTTCATTTTCCACATGAACATAGACCTGCAGGAAGAAATGCAAAAACCACACCACTTACACCAATTTTTGCTGAACAAGGTGCTGAATTTACAGTTGTGAATGGGTGGGAACGTGTAGAATATATAAAACCTACAAAAGATTTCAAAACTACACTAGGATTCAAATTTGATGAAGCTTTTGATCTGATCGCAAGAGAAGTCAAAAATGTTCAAGAAAATGTTGGGTTGTGTGAAGTTAATGGCTTTAATCGCATTGAAATAACTGGATCAGATAGACATAATTTTTTAGATAGAATTTTTTGCGGAAATATTAAAAAACAAACTGGTAAAGTTGGCTTAGGATACTTTCTTAATCATCATGGCATGTTAAAAGGTGAAGCGACTATTGCCAATCTTCCAGAAAGTGACCGGGGCCCTGCAAGAGTTTGGTATGGCTCAGCCGCTGCAAGTGAATATCATGATATGGATTGGCTAAGGCAGCATTTAAATCCAGTTGAAGATGTCCAATTAAAAAGTCTAACTAATGATCTAACGATACTTGTATTAGCTGGACCAAATGCACGCAAAGTACTTTCAGCTTGTTCCCGTGGAGATTGGTCTAAAGATGCTTTTCCTTGGCTTAGCCTTCGAGAATGTTTTATTGGCATAGCCCCTGCTACAGTAATGGGTGTGAGTTTCTCTGGTGAACTTGCTTATGAAATTCATATACCTAATGCATCTCTCTATGCCGCATACTTAGCTATACAAAAAGCTGGCATTGAATTTGATATAAAATTGTTTGGTGCAAGGGCAGTCGACACAATGAGATTAGAAAAAGGATTTCTTCATTGGAAAGCAGATATCCTAACTGAATTCGATCCATTTGAAACAGGCTTAAACAAGTTCGTTAATATGAATAAAAATGAATTTATAGGAAAAGAAGCTTTAAAATTCAGACAATCAGAAAAATGTTTAAATAAATTGGTTTCTTTAGAAATCGACACAAAACATGCGCCAGCTCACGGTGGGGCAACGGTGTCGATTGATAATAAAGTCGTTGGCACCATTACATCTGGCGATTGGGGCCATAGAATAAATAAAAATATTGCATATGCGTTTATTAAATCAGAATATTCCTCGATTGGCACTGAAACATTTGTAGATATACTTGGCGAAAAAATTAGTGCAGAAATAATAGAACCCTGCCCGTATGATCCAAATTTTGATATTATTAAAAGTTAAGCTAAACTGAAAATCAGAGATTATTTAATTTGGTATGCCATATCTTTATGTAAAATACCCGCATCTAAATATTCACCACCAAATTCAATAAAACCAAGCCTTTTGTAAAATTCTAGTGCATGGGTTTGTGAGCCTAATCGAACCGACTGACGAATATCATTTTCCTTAACATATTTAATTATAAAATTTATGATATTAGACCCAATACCCTGTCCTCTATAACCTTCAAGAACACAAACTCTTTGAACTTTTATAAAATTATCATAATATTTTAGCCTCGCTGCACCTACTGGATTTTCATCAATAGTTAATAGGACATGTTCACAATTAGGATCATCTCCATCAACCTCTTCATCCTCAGGGACATTTTGTTCTTCAATAAAAACTGTTCTCCTAAGTTGCAAACAAGATAATATATCGTTTTTATCTTGTGTAATTCTTATGTCTGTTACCATGACAATCCCGAAATTTAATAATTGATAGTATTTTTTTATAATATAAATTTAGAATTATAAAACAGTTAATATTCACTTTTAGGATCATCAAACAATGGTAGACGCATCATCAAAGTTTCAAGATAGTTTGCCAATCTCATCCGATGAACTTCTAAAAACGCTAGATCAATGGAATATCAAATATAATTTATTTGAGCATGTCCCACTAAGAACTGTTGAAGACTCAAAAAAAGTACAAGGAATTTTTATATCTTCTGAAAATGGTGGAGGGCACGTTAAAAATTTATATTTAAGGGATAAGAAAAAAAGGAATATCTTATTGGTTGCCCAGCAAGATCAAACTGTAGATTTAAAAAAACTAAGTAAAAGCTTAGGTTTCAGTAATTTATCTTTTGGGTCTCCTGAAAGATTAATGCAGCATTTAGGCGTACGACCAGGCTCTGTTACACCACTTTCAATGATTACTGGTGTAAAAAATGACGTTTCACTATTTTTAGATAAAAACCTAAAGAGTAAGTCTGTTATTTATATTCACCCTCTGGTTAATGATCGAACAATAGAGATGACAATAGAAAATCTAGAAAAATTCTTTTCAAAGGTTGGAATTTGCTACATGTGGACCGACTTATGAGATACCATAATTCCATAATTACTATTTTAATTTCAATGTTTTTTACCTTAATTATAAACTCAGTAATGGCTGACGAATCCATTAAAAGTTCATCAAAAAAGCAATATTCAAAAATCAGTATTTTATCTGGATTAATTACTCATGTGCGTGATGGCGATACAATTATTGTAGGCTCAATACCCATTAGATTAGCCGCTCTGGATTGTCCTGAAAAAAACTCAACCAAAGGTATGATTGCAACAGAGATTGCTTTGAAATTTATTGGTCAGGCTGCTGATTGCAAATTGACAGGTGCAAAAACTTATGATCGATTTGTTGCTTATTGTTCAATTGATGGAAAAGATTTTGGTGAATATATGATTCAAAATTCCTTATGCAAACCATGGAAAAAATTTGATATCTGGAATAAATATTAATTAGATTTATTTATTTTTAATTTGCAAAAATAAAATTATTTCAAACATTATAGTAAAATCAATTTTATCAATAAGTTATTATAATAAAATATGATATGCTTTCATTGATAGGTAAATTATTTTCAATATATAATATCGAAAATGTTTATAATACTCGTTCGCTAGTTACTCATAAAGCCTCAACAACTCATTCACAAATATCAGCTGATGACCACCTTAAAGCAATTATCAATCCTGGCTTTATAAAATCATCTTTATGCATTGAACATATAGATGATGTTTTGCAGATATTAATCTGGCTGATAAGGTTAAATAATATCTAAGAAGGAGACTAGAATAAGATTTAGTCTCCTCATAATAAATCATTATTTATTTGTACTCAATTAAATCACCAGTAAGAGGTATTGTGTGCCTGTCAACTTCGTTAAATTCTTCTAAAAGATGTCTTTGAGTATCTAACCAATCAACACCACCACTCATACTCTCCTTCAAAGTATCAGAATCTCTTATGACGACAGCAATTACTTCTTCTCCAGATTTCATCAAAAAATGGGTTGGCGGAACTGCAGTCCCACGATCTTTTGAAAACTTTAAAGAAGCCTCTATAAATTCATCCATGCATCCATTTTTTGGTTTGAACCTGATAATTGACATTTTTTTCACTATTTTTCTCCTTTAATAAATTCATATGATAAAAATATTGCCAAAAATTACTTAAAGTAAAGAATTCGTTTCAAATAAAAAACTTGCACACCAAAAAAACTTATTCAAAAGTATAAATATCAGTTCAGGGAATGAGATATTTAACACTATCAATTAAGGAATAATGGAATGGAATGTTGTGGCCCAGGGTATTCTAGCCCTTTAGAAGCTATTAAGGCACCTCGTGAAAAACTATTATACACTATATCAATTTATACTGGTACCGGCATTCAAAAGCCTGATTATTTGGCAACTATTGATGTCGATCCTAAAAGTGAAACATTCAGCCAAGTAATACATAGATTAGAAATGCCTGGTATTGGGGATGAACTACACCATATGGGTTGGAATGCTTGTTCATCATGTTTTGATGACGGTTCAATGTCGCGAAAGTATTTATTACTTCCAGGTGTACGCTCTAATAATATTCACATCGTAGATACAGCAACTGACCCACGCGCTCCCTCTTTGTACAAAGTAATTGATGGGGCAGATATAAAATCAAAAACAAATTTATCAGGCCCACATACTGTGCATTGTTTAGGTTCAGAAATTATTATTTCTATGCTTGGTGATGCCAAAGGCGAAGCGCCTGGAGGATATTTGCATTTGAACAAAGATTTTGAAATTCAAGGTCGCTGGGAAAATTCTATGGGCAACATAAAATTTGGTTATGATTTTTGGTATCAGCCTCGCCATAATATAATGGTCAGTTCAGAATGGGCAGCACCTAATACTTTCATGCCTGGCTTTGACTTGGAAGAAGTGGGCCATTTGAAATATGGGAGAGAAATTCACTTCTGGGATTTCGAAAAACGAGAACCTATAGAAACCATGTATCTTGGTGAAGATGGATTGCTGCCACTTGAGGTTAAATTTCATCATAACCCAGATAGTTCTCATGGTTTTTGCGGGGCTGCGCTTAGTACTAATGTTATTCACTGGTGGAAAGATAAGGATGAAAAATGGCAGTGGGAAAAAATAATTGATGTAGAGAATGAACCTCACCCAGAATGGCCACTTCCTGTTCCAGGCGTAATGTCAGCAATTCTACTATCAATGGATGATAAATACCTTTATCTAAACAATTGGCTCCATGGAGATATGCGCCAATATGACATTTCAGATCCACATAATCCAAAACTTACTGGCCAAGTTTGGATGGGTGGATTGCTTGGTAAAGCGCCAATTGTGAATGGAGTGAAAATAGCTGGTGGCCCACAAATGTTCCAACTTTCTTTGGATGGGAAAAGACTATATGTGACTACATCTTTATTTTCTACATGGGACAATCAGTTTTATCCTGAAATACGTGAACGTGGTGGCGTAATGGTTATGATTGATTGTGATCCAATACACGGTGGAATGTCATTAAATAAAGATTTTATTGTTGATTTTGGAAAAGAGCCAAATGGTCCAAGTCGATGTCATGAAGCTCGTTATCCAGGTGGTGATTGTACAAGTGATATTTGGCTATGACAGCAATAACTTTAGCAAACCGAGATGGAAAAACTTTTGAGGTAAACCCTAAACGTCCGATTTTAGAAAGTTTACGTGACCAAGGTGTAGATCTACCCTTTGGCTGTAAATACGGAGGATGTATTACTTGTGCTGCAAAATTAATTTCAGGTAAAGTTGACCAAAATAGACAAGTTGCATTAAACAACCGGCAAATTAATAATGGCTATATTATATTGTGCGTTGCAAGACCATTAACTGATATTACAATTGAAATCGGCGTAGAAAGTCATAATCAGTTATATCGAAACCCATTTTTAGACCCATTAAAACCTCATGAGCTAAAAGCAGACATAGCTACGTTAAAGGAATAATAGTAATGCCTGATGCAAAAGTTAATCATATCTACGAATATGATCCAAAATACCTTGCTGATATATTAAGTTCTGTAAGAACTATCGCTCTTGTTGGCGCAAGTGCTGATAAAACTAAGTTCAGTTATGGCGTATTACGTGTTCTTCACGAAACTGGGTACACAATTTTTCCTGTGAATCCAAATCCAAAACTAAAGGAAATACGTGGAATAAAGGTTTATCATTCTCTTGAAGAAATTGAACATAAAGTTGACATGGTAGATGTCTTCAGACCAAAGGAAGAATTTTATGGGTTTGCAGAAAAAGCTATTTCTATTGGCGCTAAAGTTCTTTGGGGTCAGATAAACGTTTATGATGACCAAGCTGCAAAATTAGCTGAAGATGCTGGCTTAAAAGTAGTGATGAACAGATGCCCAAAAATTGAATTGTTTCGACCTTTTTGGAAACCAAGGCTTGACTTAAAGATTTAAATTTAAATTACACTTAATAAAAAGTTAACATGTATAATTTCATAATAAATAATCTCAGATGGCTTACTGCGGGTGCATTACTTACTTTTTTATCAAGTTTTGGACAAACATATTTCATTTCAATATTTTCAGGCGAAATCCGAAATACTTTTAATTTATCTCATGGAGATTGGGGATCAATCTATGGGTTTGGTACATTTGCTTCCGCAATCGTAATGATATGGGCGGGTGGCCTTACAGACATAATGAGGGTACGAAAACTTGGTCCAATAGTGCTTTTTGCGCTTGCAGCATCATGTTTGTTCATGGCGTTTAATCCATTAGTAATTTTATTGCCTGTGGTTATATTTTGTTTGAGGTTAACTGGGCAAGGGATGTCCACTCACATTTCTGCAGTTGCAATGTCACGTTGGTTTGTTAGCAACCGTGGAAAAGCACTTTCTGTTGCAAACTTAGGGTTTTCAATCGGTGAAGCATTAATTCCTATATTATTAGTGTCAGCTTTGGTATATTTTGCATGGCAAGAAATTTGGATAATTGCTGCCTTAATAACGCTATTAGCTATCCCAATTTTAATCTGGCTTTTGCGCCAAGAACGAAGCCCCCAATCTATAGACGCTGAAGACCAGTCCTTAGGCATGAACAATCGACATTGGAACCGTAAGCAAACTTTATTCCATCCTTTATTTTGGTTTATGATGCCCGCATTTATTGGTCAATCTGCCTTTAATACAGCTTTCTTTTTCTTACAGGTTCATTTCTCTGAAATAAAAGGTTGGGATCATTTTAACTTAGTTGCAATGTTTCCAGTATATACGGGCGTAGCAATTACCACGATGATACTGTCAGGTGTTTTATTAGATAAATTTGGCACAGCTAAATTAATACCGTTTTTTCAATTACCAATGATTGTTGCTTTTCTATTATTTGCATATGGCGATACCTTACTCATGACTTTAATTGGTTTTATCTTTTTAGGAATTACGTCAGGAGCTAATACAACACTACCCAATGCATTTTGGGCGGAATTTTTTGGCACTAAATACTTGGGCACAATAAAAGCTGCCGCAGCGGCAGCAATGGTACTTGGCTCAGCAATCGGCCCTGCAATCACAGGATTATTATTAGATTTTGATATTTCTCTAGATATTCAATATGTGGGTATATCAATATTCTTTGCCTTTTCATCAGCATTAATGTTGATTGGCATTTCTCAATCTAAAGTACATCTTTCCAAGTAGTTTCTAATAAATACAAAATCTATTTGACTGATGCTGAGGGAGAAAAAATAAAACACAGCATCAGCCAGAAATTTTCTAATATATTCACAATGATGAATAATTGAATAGGTATCAAGAAAAAAATTAACTCTTGGTTATGTATTTACCAATCACCAAGCACACACTTAAAAAATGATATAAATTAGTGGTCCAGTACTTTAGATCAACGATTAGCATAACTCAGCTATTGACTCTTGGCGAATTCAGACCAAATTTAGTTGATAGAAATCGGGAGAATTTTCATGAAACATGGCTTTATAGTAAGTAAATTAAGTATAGCATTTCTTGCTCTCTCAAGTCCTCTGCTTGCACAAGAAAACTTCCAATCAATTAATCTAGCCGGAACAGTAATTGCTGAAAATGAATCAGGTTTATCATACGAAGCTCAAGGCTGTATTACTGAGGTATCTCAAGTCGCTGTAAATTCTGGCTTAGCGATTAAAGATCAAATTCTTGTCAAATTAGATGACAGAACAAGTCAACTTGCGCTTAAGTCTGCACAAGCACGTGCCGGAGATTTAAAAGCTGCTGTTGAAGAAAGTGAATTTTCTATAACAGTAGCAAAAGCAGATTTATCGCGTGCGAAAGAAGAATTTGATTTTGTATTACGTGAATTTAATCGTACGAATGTTTTATTTAAACGGGGTCTAGTTAATGAAACAATGCTTGAAACTGCCGAACGCAAAAAATTAGATGCTACTTTTTCTGTAGATCGTGCTGAGGAAGCATTAACACGCGCAAATTCAAAAAAATCACGTGCAGATATTGCTTACGAAATCGGGCAGCTGGAAGTCCAATCAAGAGAGCTTGATCTTGATGATTTAACCATGCGAGCACCATTCGATGGAGTACTACTTAACTTTGAGCCAAATGTAGGTGATTGTGTAGCACGTGGTACTTTGGCAGCTCAAATTTATGCTCCTGAAGCTAAAATTGTAGAAACTTTTGTATTTGTTGATCAACTTGTTATTGCTGACACTGTTGGTGTGGTTGTTGACAACCCAGTAAATGTAATTCGTGTTAACGGACAAATATGTCCAGGGATTTTCTCAGGCGTAGAAACTGAAGCAAACCTTGAAAACCAGAACGTTAAAACTACAATCGATCTAGACGCAAATTGTGCACGATCAATGTTTTTAAATGAAGCAGTTGAAATTGAAACCTTGCCAAAAGCTAAATAAAGCGACTTAATTATAAATTTTTTTTTGGTGGCTGAGGGTTATTTGCAGGATTTGAGTCTATAAGATTTATCTCTAATAACTCTTTGTCATTTATTTCTTTGAGTTGATTTTGAACAGAACTAGCAAGTTTTTTTGGGTAAATTTGATCTTCACCCAAATAAAACGCAAATGACTTTAAATGCTTCGCCTTCTTTAATGGGTCTTCAATTGTTGCTTTAGTCCAATGGTATAATCCATATCCATCAATACCATTTTGCTCGGCTTCAACACAATATGCTTCAAATGCATCATAAGTACAGACAAGTGCCATTTGATGAGTTTTTGCTATTTGTTTCAATTTTTTGGATAAATTTAGTTGGCACATATCTCTCAAATCATTAGATATATTTTCCGACACTTTTATACGAATTTGATATAACCATTCTGACATTGATTTTGCTCCATAATTGAATCATATTAAGACATATAGCTTTGCACAAATCCAAAGCAAAACAATTTCATCCGAACAAATCGGGCACCCAAATAGAGTATTATACAAAATGTTTGAATCTTTTTTTCCAAAACCGAAACTTTTCTTTGGCTCATTAGTATTATGGATAATTTTCCTAATTACTGTTTGGTACAGTATTGGAGAAACACTGGGTAATTCTTTAGGCTTCAGCCTCGACACAGAAGAACAAGTCATTGGGTTAGGTCATTTTATAACCTCTGAGTTTTTATGGTTTGATTTGTTTTATCTTTTTGGCACTTTAATTTTTTACTATTCATGGCGAAGATATGACTCACATTTTTGGCAAAATTGGTCAATTTTAGGATCAGCTTTATTAATTTATTTATCATACGCCTCAGTTCAAGTTTCTGTGATCATAAATGCTTGGTATGGACCTTTTTATAATGATATTCAAACAGCTCTTGGAGGGAATGGAGAGGTTACTGTTTCACAACTTTATGGTCATTTTATTATTTTTTGCACTATCGCGTTTCCTTACATCGCATTCATTATTGCAAATAGATTCTTCACTTCACATTTCATATTTCGTTGGCGTACAGCGATGAATGAATTTTACGTGTCTCGTTGGAAACAGGTTCGCCATATTGAAGGTGCATCTCAGCGTATTCAAGAAGACACAATGAGATTTGCTGCAATTATGGAAGGATTAGGAGTTGCGTTTGTAGATTCAATAATGACGTTAATTGCTTTCCTACCAGTACTTGCAGCATTGTCAGTACATGTAGAGTCATTACCAATACTTGGGGCAATACCATATCCATTGGTCACACTCTCAATCGTATGGTCAATTTTTGGTACATTAATATTATTGTTTGCTGGAATAAAATTACCTGGACTAGAATTTAGAAATCAACGTGTTGAAGCTGCATTTCGCAAAGAATTAGTTTTAGGAGAAGATAACGAAGCAAATGCCCAACCAATAGCATTACGCGATTTATTTTCAAATGTGAGAAAAAACTATTTTAGGATATACCTTCACTACACATATTTTAACCTGTTTAGATATATGTACATACAAGCAGATAATGTAATTGCTTATGTATTTTTAATTCCAACAATTGTTTCAGGTCGAATTACACTTGGGATTATGAACCAAATTTTAAGAGCTTTTGGCCAGGTAGCATCTTCATTTCAATTCTTAGTTTCTTCATGGACTACCATTATAGAGCTAATCTCAATTTACAAACGTCTTAAAGCTTTTGAAGCAGCTATTAATGATCAGCCATTACCCAAAATTGACCGTGATTTTGTCGAAGACGGGTCAAAAGAAGTTTAATGCATATAAGTTTAAAGACAAGAAGCTCAGCTTTAAGTTTTTGTACAAAGTATGATATCCATTACGGATGGGTGATGGTTGCTTTGGCGTTTTTTTCAGCTCTATTTGCTACAGCTTCTGTTGGAGTTCCAAGTGTTCTAATCGTTCCAATGTCAAAGGACCTTGGCTGGTCAATTGGAGAAATAGCAGCCCCTACAGGTTTAAGACTGGCACTCTTTGGTCTCTCAGCACCATTTGCGGGAGGTTTGATGCTAAAATATGGCCCACGTCGAATGGTTGGACTATCAGGCATTGTGTTAATTATTGGGTTGATAATCTCGATTTTCACAACTGAAAAATGGCATCTATGGGTAGGTATGGGTATTTTACTTGGTATAGGTCCAGGTTTGACTGCTATGCAATTGTCTTCTGTGGTTGCTTCAAGATGGTTCAACGAAAGGCAAGGACTCGTAATCGGTTTGATGACAGGTGCTACAGCAACTGGGACATTAATTTTCATGCCCCTTGCGGCTACAATAAGTGATTTATATGGCTGGAGAGCCGCGATGGCTATTCCAACGATTGGTTCTGTTATTAGTATAATATTATTTTATCTTTTTGCTTGGGATAGGCCTGAAAACATCAACATTCCCCGTCTTGGTGAAACAGAAGTAGGCTTAGCACCTGAGCCTTACAAAGAAAATTTTATTGTCTTATCTTTTAATGCACTTTTCGTTGGCATGAGGACCAAATTATTTTGGATTTTAGCTCTCACATTTATGATATGTGGCATATCTAGTTTTGGTTTAACACAAGCACATATAGTTCCCTTCTGTGGAGACCTAGGTGTACCATTTGCAGCTGCAGCATGGCTTCTTGCCGTAATAGGGGTAGCTGATCTTATAGGGACTACTGGCTCTGGGTGGCTAGCTGATCGCTATGACAATCGATGGTTACTTACAATTTATTATGGATTTCGTGGAGTAAGTTTAGTTTGGCTAGTGAGCTCAGACCCTTCATATGCTGCATTGACAATATTTGCTATAATTTATGGATTAGACTTTATTGCAACTGTTCCACCTACAGTCAAACTAACCATCGGCAGATTTGGAAGAGAAATAGGTCCTGCAATTTTTGGCTGGATATTTGCATCTCATCATGTTGCGGCTGGATTAATGACTGTTGGAGCAGGTGTTAGCCGTGATTTTATCGGTAGCTATGTCCCTTCTTTCTTATTTGCCGGAATAACTTGTTTTATCGCTGCAGCTAGTTTCTATTTTGTAAAAAATAGCGATATGAAATCAAGTAACATTTAAGCGCCCTACTCCTGCACTTCTTGACATAACTCTAACAATTACACTGATTGTGATAATAATTAACACAAGAGCTAGAGTTACCGCACTTGAGTGTTGCGCCATGTCTTGTTCTTGATAACTAAAAATTAAACCTGTTAGCACCATATTACCTGGCGAAATTAACAAAATTATCAAAGATAATTCGCGCATGGCTGTAATAAATGTCAATAACATACCGGCCACAAGGCCACTCATTGAAAGTGGTATGATTATGCGCAGCATTCGTCTAAACCAGCCAATTCCTTGAACTCGCGCAGCCTCTTCTAGTGATTGGTGGATTTGCAAAATTGCTGCAATTCCTGTTCTCGATGTAAATGGTAAATTCTTAATAACTGTTATTAAAATCAAAATTGTAAACGTTCCATATAAAGCAGGTATTGGCCCTATACTGGTTGAGAACATACCAATATAAATCGCACCAAGAGCTATAGATGGAAATATGTATGGGGCAAAAGCAATCGATTCTAACCATTTTGACAATCTATCACCTCGACCCCGGACAACTGCATAACCAACTAAAAGTCCAAGAATTCCATTAAATATAGCAGCAGCAAATCCTAGTTTAATAGAATTGAGCAACGCACCAAGTATGCCCTTATTGTGAATTATTCCTGGCTCACCATACGCGAGACTTACGTCACCCTGACCTTTCCAGAAATAGGTCGTAAGATTTGATAAACTATAATCTCCTGGGATAAGCGTTAAAGACTCCCAGAGTAGTAAAATCAAAGGCATAGCGACTGTTATACAAAGGAACAAAATAAGTAACACTGTAACTGGCCAACGCATCTTTCCAAGGTCACTTTCACTCTTTCTAAACCCTTTTCCAGTCATTGTTACGTAGCTCTTTCGCACACCAATAATACGACTGTTAATCCAAATAAATGATATAGCCAAAACTATCAAAACTAATGCTAACACAAATGCATCGCCTTGGTTTCTAGCATTTATTGAAGCATATATCTGTGTCGAAAATGTGAAAAAACGAACAGGTAATCCAAGTAATGCAGGAGTGCCAAATGTGCCAAGAATTCTAATAAATGTTAAAACAATTGCAGACCCAATTGCTGGCATTAGCAACGGCATAGTGATTACACGGATCCGCTTCCATTTACCCATACCACTAGTGGCACCAGCTTCTTCAAGTTCACTGTCTACAGTAGCTAAGGCCCCAGAAATCAATAAATAAGCATATGCATAGTAATGTAATGCTAAAGTTATCACGATTGGGAAGAACCCATATGCCACCCAGTCCGGAGCTTGGACACCAGTTAAATATGTAAGCAATCCTTCTGAGCCACCTATACGATCATTTTTGAATAAGCTGAGCCAAGCAATTGCCATAACCCAAGACGGCATCATATAAGGTATTACAAGCATTCCACCAAAAATACCCTTAAAATACACATTTGTTCTTACCATGAGCCAAGCCAAACAAAACCCAACCGATAATGCGATTACCGTTACAGCAAAACCCATTTTTAAACTGTTTAAAAGTGGCTTGTAGAAAAGCGCGGCAGATATAGGCTGATTAAATACTCGATCTAAATGGAATAGAGTAAATTCACCAACCACACCATCTGGCTCATAAGCAAGATCGTAACTTTGAAATGTTAAGGCATCTTTAATAATTTGCAACAAAGGCACTAACACCACAAAACTCAAAAAACAAAGAGCTACCAATCCAATGATCAGTTCAGGCCTATTTTTTAGTCTATACGATTGATAGAAAATATTACGAATAGACCAAAATTTAGGTTTGTTGTTGCCTGCAGAAATAGCCATAAATTTAACCCACATTATTACGCAGGTTTTCCTGCGTTTCAGGATCAAAGAAACTTAATGTATCATGCTCAAAATTAATCCAAAGTTTTGAATTTTCAGGTAGAGTTATAAAACCATTTTGGAGCAACGTAATGGGGGTTTCTCCAGCTTTTACTTCTATTATTGTATTAGCCCCTGTGGGTTGAATTATTCCTGTTACGACTTCTTGCCATCCATTTTTTTTAGTTTCGGATACCTCAATTTTTTCTGGCCTTACGCCTACAATTAAACGCCCCTTATTTTTTGCAAAATTTTCAGGTAACGGAATTTCAATATCACTGCACTTAATTTTCCCATTATCAATTTTGCCTTCAAATAAATTTATGCCTGGATCACCAATAAACTCAGCCACAAAAATATTAGCTGGATGATGATATATATCATATGGTGAACCTTCTTGCATGATCCGCCCTTCATTCATAATAATTACTCGATCAGACAAAGTTAGGGCTTCTATTTGGTCGTGGGTTACATAAACTGTTGTTGCGGTAAGATCACGATGTAAACGTTTCAAGCTTGCACGCATTTCAGTTCGTAATTTAGCATCCAAATTAGAAAGAGGCTCATCCATTAGTAGAATTTTTGGTCTTAATGCAATCAATCTTGCAACGGCAACTCTTTGTTGTTGACCACCAGAAAGTTCTGAAGGGTAGCGTTCAGCATATCCTGTAAGCTGAACCATTTCTAAAGCATTCTTTAATCTATCTGCAATTTCACTTTTTGATATCTTTTGCTCTTTCAAAGCTAAAGTAATATTTTTTGCAACTGTCATGTGCGGCCACAAAGCATAGCTCTGAAATATCAGCCCAAGATGACGTGCCTCAGGTGGAACAACTACACCATCATTTCGTGAAAAAACTACCTTATCATCTAACTTTATCATCCCTTGATCTGGTTCTTCTAAACCAGCCACCATTCTAAGTGTAGTAGTTTTACCGCAACCTGATGGCCCAAGAATTGTTAAAAATTCTCCAGTTTCAACTTTGAGGTCGAGGTTTTTAACCACGACCTCTTTTCCATAGGACTTTACGATCCCATTGAGAAGTATTTGTCCCATTTAAGCGCCCTTTATTGGCTTGAGTAAATCATCCAAAAATCACGCAATTTAGGTCCTTGTTCCCACATAAATTTAGCAGATACATTCCAGCCCTTCATTTCATCCCAAATTTCACCACCTTGAGGTAATGGAACGTCACTACGTGGACTTACTGATCCTGCATCATGATACGGAGCTAAACCTTGAAGCAAGTCAAAACTTGCGCCTTCGATGTATGGCTTATCAAGTTTTGTATCAAGATTTATGTCAGTACTTCCTAGCAAATAAGCAATCAATACTTTAGCCGCATTAGGGTTTGGAGCATGAGCACCAATTGACATAAAGTTAGGGTATACAAGCCTAGCAACTGGATCCAAATCTGATACGATTGCATTTACATTTCCCTTAGAATCATTGCGTGAAATATAGGTCATATTTCCCATGGCAATTAATGCATCATCTTGCCCAGCTTTACCCGCAGCATCAGCTAGTTTAGATCCCGATTTATATATAACTATATCGTTTTCTAACATTCTTTTTACAAATTCGTATCCAGCATCTGGGACTCCATCGCTTAACACAATATCTTCACCAGTTAATCGCTTATAAGCAGCTGCCATTTCTTCTGGCTCTTGTACTAATGTTGCAAGCCCCATTAATGAAGACCCAGAAGACATTGGATTCTTAATACCTACACGCCCACGATATTCTTCTTGAGTTAATTCCCAAACATTGCTTATTGGCGCACCATCTGGATGGACTTCTGTGTTATAGAAAAAAACCATAGCTTCATTTACTCTAATAAGTAATGGATCACGGTTTTCTGACGGAATTCGGCCTACATAATGCGAAGGTACATAATTAAAAATACGGTTTTTTCCTAAAAGCTCATACATCACCTGACCTGAATTACCTGTTGTAATAACATCAGCTGTAAAAATACCTGCATCTTGTTCACGTACCGTTTTTTCAATCGTTTTGACTGAACCAAGATCATAAACTGTTAGCTTTATTCCAGGGTAAAGAGCTTCAAAATGGTCGACTAATTTTGCAATTCTTCCAGAAGCTGTGTAAACAGATACCCCACCTTCTTCTTTAGCTGCAGCAACAATTTCATCCCAGTTTTCTTGGCCAGTAGCGTGCGATCCTAGTGAATTCTCCATCAACCATGCATCAAGCTTTGCTGATATTCCTTCAGCTACAGAAAATGTTGCAGTTGTTGAAAACAGCACAATTGCAGCAGCTTTTGAAATTGTTTTTAATAGATATCGTTTTGTTAACTTCATAATATAACTCCCCCCTAAATTTAATAAATTTGATATGTCGATATGAGACACTAAAAAATATCAAACATCAATAACGAATGTTCGTTTTCTTTCTATATTGCCAGAAAATTGATCTGATGTTATTAATATAGTTAGGATGTTCATCTAACCAAATTAGTATTCTTAAAAATTAATACGTTTTCTTTTTTAACCCAAAAAAATATTTAAATGACAAAAAAAATAAACAGTATATCTGAAATTGTTCATGAATATGATGCTATTGTATTCGATCAATGGGGCGTGCTTCATGATGGTAAGGTTTCTTTTGAAGGAGCTATTGAATGCTTAAACGGCTTAAAGAAAAGTAATGTAAAATTAGCAATATTATCAAACTCTGGTAAACGATCACTATCAAACGCAGATCGAATTTCTATGATGGGATTCCAAAGCACACTCTTTGAAACCATCATGACAAGCGGTGAAGCACTATGGACTGATATATCATCAAATATAATCAATGAAAAAAAGTTCTTTCCAATAGAACGTGATAAAGGTGATGCCAAGCTATGGGCAGAAAGTCTGGATGTTTCATTTGAAGACACAGTCCATTCTGCACAAGCAATTTTACTGATGGGCTTACCTGATGGTGACGATCTCATTAACTGGACTGATATTTTAGAAATAGCACTTGATTTAAACCTTCCACTATATTGTTCAAATCCTGATCTCTTAAGTCCTCGCCCTGGCGGTAAACTAATTACAGCAGCTGGAGTATTAGCCCATCATTATCGCGAATGTGGTGGTAGGGTAGTTTTTTACGGAAAACCTCATGTAGAAATTTTCAAAAAACTACAAAATATTCTAAATTCAAAACGTATTTTAATGGTAGGAGATAGTTTAGATCATGATATTCTTGGGGGGTTTAGCGCAGGGTGGGATACATTACTTGTAAAATGTGGTATTCACGCTCCTGAATTTGTAAGAAATAATGATACCATCACACTAAAAAAAATTATAAATCTAAAAAAATGCAAACCACCTACATATCTAATAGAGAGTGTAAAATGAAAATAAGGTTCTAACATTGAATAAATCAATTATATTTGTTACCGGATTATCAGGTGCAGGAAGATCTGAAGTCATGAAAGCTTTAGAAGATCTTGATTTCTTTTGTGTCGATAATTTACCTTTGGCTTTATTATCTGATCTATCTAAACTTTCAAATACCCCAAAAGAACCAGAGCAGCGTTTAGCTGTATCTTTAGACGTTAGGGGAAATGATTTTTTTACTGGTTTCTTATCAACCATTGATAATTTGGAAAACTCAACAGCATCAAACACCATTCTTTTCTTAGACTGCGCTGATGAAGTTTTGGTTCGTCGATATTCTGAAACGCGCCGCAGGCATCCAATACATGAAAGTGAGAGCCTACTTGAATGCATTACGAAAGAGCGTGCATTACTTTCAGAGATTAGAGCTCGCGCTAATTATGTACTTGATACATCATCAATGAAAACTAATGAACTACGTAATCGAATAGGAAAATTAATTTTAAACCGTGATGTTAGTTCAGACATAATTATAAATGTAATGAGTTTTGGATATAAAAATGGTGTGCCATTAGATGCAGACTTTATGTTTGATATGCGCTTTCTTGATAATCCATATTATAAGACTGAATTACGATCAAAAAATGGACTTGATGATGATGTTGCTGATTATGTATTCTCTCAGGCTGAAGCTGAAGATGTTATTAAGAACATCTCAAATTCAATGGAACAATGGATACCGTTACATTCAACAGCGGGAAAGACATCTTTAACTATCGCAATTGGTTGCACAGGAGGACAACATAGATCGGTTGCAATTACAGAAGAACTGTCTAAAATTTTATCCAATAAATTCAGTTCTGTTACAGCTATTCATCGAGATATAAAATAGACTCATATCCATAAGTTATTTGATTTCCGTTGCGCCAGTTTCCATTCTCCACATCAATCCATCTTTCTTTAATACCGTAATCATGAGAGCTTCTTTATCCCCACTTACAAATTCGTTAAACTGATGGATCACCAATATTTTGTCATTTTCATATATGCATCGTCTATTTTTAATTGTTTCTTTACTCATAACACCAGCAACCATATCAACCGACATATCTACTCTTTTCAAAATTCTTCCATTTGAATGAAAATGGAATTCAAACTCAGCATGATGCATGTCTAAAAATGCCCTGGCATCCTTATTATCCCAAACTTGTTCCCATTTATTAAAAAGTTGCATTATATATCCTCAATTATTTTTTGAATACTAAAATTTACTTTAATGCACGTGTTAGAAATGCTTTTGTTGCAGCTTTTTTAGGGCGATTAAAAATTTCCGTAGCTGAACCTTCTTCTACAATCTTTCCATCTTTGAGAAAGCATATCTTATCTGCAGCTTGTTGAGCAAACTGCATCTCATGCGTTGCAAGAACCATAGTCATTCCTTGGTTTTTAAGCTGTAATAAAACATCCAAAACTTCACCAACAAGCTGTGGGTCGAGCGCAGAAGTAATCTCATCAAACAACATAACTTCAGGTTTCATTGCAAGAGCTCGAACAATGGCGACCCTTTGCTGTTGCCCACCTGACAATTGGTCAGGATAATTATGCATTCTTTCGGCTAAATCAAAACGCTCAAAGAGCATTTCAATCTCAAAATTAAGTTGAGATTTTGATATCCCACTTGTTCGCTTGGGCGCTAATATTGCATTTTCAAATGCAGTCATATGTGGAAATAAATTAAAACTTTGAAATACCATTCCAATTTTTGATCGTACACTTTGTGGATTCAGACCTGGTAAAGAAATATCTTTTCCATCTAAAAATATCTCACCATCTTCAATAGGTTCAAGTAAATTTATACATCTTAGCAATGTTGATTTTCCGGCACCAGATGCTCCAATCAAACAAACCATTTGTCCTTGCTCAACGTTAAGATTAATTCCGTTGCAAACTGTATTATTACCAAATCGTTTTATAACATTATGTAATTCTAATTTTTGCATTATCGTCTTTCACGCATTTGTCGTGCCATCAAATAATCCGCATATCGGGTAGCAGGTATAGTTACTATTAAGAAAATTATTGCAGCCCCCACATAAGGAGTGAAATTAGCAAATAAAGATTTATACACTCCCGCTTGGCGAAAAATTTCCACTGGGCCAATGAAACTTAATAGTGAAACATCTTTTTGAAGAGCAATTAACATATTCATCTGAGATGGAACAACATTACGAACCGCTTGCGGTAAGATAACATCCCTCATAACTTGTCTTTCAGAAAGCCCAAGCGATAGTGCAGCAGATCTTTGGCTAGGATGCACACTGTCTATGCCAGCACGAAAAATTTCTGCAACATAAGCTGAATATGTTAAAATTAATGCAAGAGATCCCCATATAAACGGTGAATTCCATGGTCGTGGAAGACCCAAGCCCGGTATTCCAAAACCAATCAAGTAAACTGTCAAAATCACTGGAACTCCACGAAAAATATCGGTAAATGCAGCACCAAAAATGCGCAATGGAAATAAAGCAGGGGCTTTTGCATCTCTGGCTAGTGCAATCATCAACCCTAGAACTGCTATCGCAGGTGCAGACCATGCAAAGATCATTATATTCACTTTAAAAGCATCTAATAATTTTGGAAAAGTTTTAGCCAACACTGTTGCGTTAAAAAAACTTTTTTGAACCTTTTCCCAACCTGGCGTCATTGGGACAAATATAATTACAGCAACAACAACAAATATTGTACTTATTGCAGCTATAATTAACGACTTACGTCGTTGTTGTTGTTCATAGTGTTCGCGGCGGGTCATTCCCGCCGCTTTATAGTTTTTCATATTACTTTATTAATGGAACACCGGTAGTGTCCTGTAACCATTGCGCCTCAATAGATGCTAATATCCCATTTCCAGTGATGGTGTTTAATGCTTCGTCAACGCACGACTTGAGAGGGTTTCCTTCTTCCATGAGCATACCAAATTGATCAGCATTATCACTTTCTGAAGATGGAAACTGGCCTATTACTTTTGATCCTTCAATCATCACAGCACTCAAGAATAGAGCTGTTGGAAGATCAAACATCGCAGCATCAATTTGATTTGCAGTTATAGCAGCATTTACATCTGCGTTATCAGCGTACAGTAAAGGCGCATTGTCTGGCTGAACACTTGAACCTATTTTCTGGACCGCAGTAGTTGACCCAACAGCTCCCCATTTCAGACCCTTTAAAGCTTTAATTGTTGCTGAAGTATTTGTTGCACCAGCACCAACTAAAACAGCCATAGGAGCGGTGTAATATGGTACTGAAAAATCGACAACCTGATCTCGCTCAGATGTTATGGAATATTGCTGCATGTTTACGTCAAAATTTTTGACACCTGGTTGAATAGCTTCATCAAATGAAGACCTTACCCATATTACATCTTGTTTAGAGAAACCCATCTCTTCAGCTACTGCATATGCCACAGCAGCTTCAAAACCTTGGCCACTTTCAGGCGCATCATCTAACACCCATGGAAAATAAGCTGGGTTCCCTGTAGCTATGGTGAATTTACCTTTTTCAAGTGTTTTACCAGATGCACAGTGCCCATCTGCAAATGCATTGGTGGCTAAAAGCGCCATTGCGATCGCAGAAACTATCATTTTTTTTGACATTCTTAAAACCTTTTTTGTTGTTGAATTTATTTACAATAACACTTCAAAAAAAGGTGTCCAGTAGGAGAATATATTCTATATATTTTCTCAAAATATGAAACGCATTAGTCAATATGGAAAAATAGAATGGGCATTAAAAAAATACCCATTCTAAATATAACTTAGCTAATCAAACTTTAACTTAGATCTACCATTATAGCTCCAGCAGTTGTGCTGACAACTTTACCTGGCATTTTCTCTAAGGCAGTGGCTCTCATTTTTTCAATAGCTGCTTGTGCAGTTTCAGAATCTGGCCATGTTAGCATTGTTCGCACTGTATTTTGTCCTGTTTGAGTTGCCCTAAAACTAGTGGCACCGGCTGCTTGCATCATAGGCCACATACCCCGAGCAATATCTGGAGCACCATCCATATCTTCAAATTCCCAATCAGTAAAAGTTGCAAACATTTTTTTCCTCCTCATTAATAATGAATTAAATCATTCGCCCCAAGCACCATGAAATTCATAGGCAACAGCTTGTGTATCTCCTTCGATCCAAGCATCATGCCCCGGATCTATAGCGTAAGCATCACCAGCTGAATAAGTGACTTGAGTTCCATCATCATGTCGACAGGTTATTGATCCTTCAACTATTACACCCAAATGCTTAGCTTTACAGCTATCAGTTCCAACTAATGGCTTGATATCATCAGACCATTTCCAACCCGGCTGGATAGTTAGCTTCATTACCCTTTGCCCACTAATATTTACAGTTTCTACGCGTGCATTGTTTGGTGTACTTACTTCATCTGCATCTTTTTCAAAATTCTTTACTTCGATTGTAGCCATCCTTATGTTCTCCTAATTTAATAATGTTGCTCCAGTTTCCATTCGAATTATTTGGCCATCTTTTAGTGTTGAAACACCCATAACTGCTTCTCTGGTTCCATCAGGGTATGACATGAAATTATGTGTCACTAAAATGTCGTCATTTTCATAAACACATCTTGATGACTCTTGAATGAACTTATCATTAGCCATCATTCCAGTAACCATTTCGGCCCATTCTGATTTTGAAAATTCATTACCGGATTTGTGAAAAACAAATACACAATCTTCATGGAGTAAATCCAAATAAGCTTTGGTATCACGATCAGCCATTGTAGCATTTAATTGATCATATATTGCCATTTTAAGTACCTCAATAAAAAGATTCATCACTCATTGGAGTAATAACTGTAGTTTCTAATAATGCACCCGCAGCTGCTCTTTTCGCTTTAAGTTCTTCATCTCCTCCAAAAGCTTGTAACGCTTCTTTTGAATCAAACTCCATAATAACCATCATTTTATTGTCATCATTGGCCTCAGAACCAGCAAAAATCAATTTACCACCAATTGCTTCAAGTCTAGCTATATTTTCAAAATACATTTCTTTCCATGGCACAAAACCACGCGAAAGATCTTGAGTTAATTTAAGTATCATAATGAGTCTCCTTACTCTAAAGTTATTTCTAAATTATCAAAATATAAAAAATAGTATTGCTAAAAAATTTTGAAAGTATACTTTCAAATTAATACCAGTTTTATTTATGAAGAGGTTTTATATGTTTGATTTCAACAATAACCAGGCATGCCCGATTGGACTTGCTGCAGAATTAATCGGTGATAAATGGTCGATTATTATACTACGTGATATTGCTGTACTTAATCGCCAGACATACAGTAGGTTGTATAATAAAAGTTTAGAGGGTATCTCTTCAGCCACTTTAGCTAAACGTCTCAAACGACTTCTAGATATTGGAATGCTAACAGTCAGCAATGACAAATTGCATTCTCAAAAAAAAATCTACTCACTTACAGAAGCCGCTATTGAATTTGTCCCTATTATATTTGATCTGGCTCACTGGAGTAATACTTATCACAAACCAAGCCCTGAATATGTAAAGCCCATAAAAGACTATATGGGTGGAAATAAAAAATTAATTAAAGAATTCCAGAATGGATTACGTAAAATTCATTTACGCAAAATTCCAATAGATAAAGTTGATCTAATTTTTCAAAGTCTTGCCAAGATATAATTATTATAATGAATAATTCGACCCTTTTTTTTCAGACAAACAGTGCTTGGATTACATTAGGCGTCATTGCTCTTATGTTCATCATGTTTTTGAAAGAGATATATTCAACTGAAATAGTAGCGTTAATTGGTGTATCAGCTCTCTTGATTTTAGGTATTTTGCCTTATGAGTCTGCCGTTATGGTTTTCTCAAACCCAGCACCTTGGACAATTGCTGCAATGTTTATCATCGTGGGAGCACTTGTCCGAACTGGTGCTTTGAATTCATTTACACAATTAGTTGAGAGACAAGCATTACAAAATCCAACTCGTGCCATTTTTGGGGCTCTAATATTTGTTGCTTTTGCGAGTTCAATAATGAATAATACTCCTCTTGTAGTTGTTATGATACCTGTGTTTATTCAATTATCCCGCACCTTAGGCACATCAGCATCTAAACTCCTTATACCCCTCAGCTATGCAGCAATTGTTGGTGGAACACTGACACTTTTAGGTACATCAACCAATCTACTGGTTGATGGGGTGGCTCGCGCATCAGGATTAGAGCCGTTTGGTATTTTTGAAATATTTCCAATTGGAATTGTTGTGGTGTCTTGGACATTTTTATACCTATATTTTGCCGGCCCAAAACTTCTACCTGATCGCTTAAGCATGGCAACTTTACTAACTGACAAGTCAAAAATGCGATTTTTTGCTGAGGTTACAATCCCCACAGGAAGTAGCTTAATAGGCTCAAAGGTTACAGAAATACCATTATTCAAACGAGATGGTGTGAGATTAATTGATGTAATTCGAAAAAATATGTCTCTGCGAGATAGTATAGATACTTTAACGTTGAGAAAAGGTGACCATATAGTCCTGCGCACAGCTATAGCTGAACTTTTATCGCTCCAAGCTACCTCAGATTTACGTGATGTTGATCAAATATCATCTACAGAAACCATAACAGTTGAAGTTCTAATTACTCCAAATTGTAAAATGGTTGGGCACACTTTTAAATCACTGCATTTGAGACGCAATTATGCAGTTTATACGCTTGCTGTGCATAGGCGCGACACTAATATTGAACAACAAATCGACACGCTCAGAGTTAAAGTTGGCGATACTTTACTTTTAGAGGGTGCTTCTGAAGACATTTCACGACTAGCCGAAGAAATGAACCTTGGAGATGTTTCAAAACCATCAGAACGAGCATTTAGACGTAATCATGCATGGATAGCTATCACCACATTATTTGCTGTTGTGATTTTAGCAGCTTTAAATATTGCGCCAATTTTATTTTTAGCAATTATTGGAATGACAGTTGTTCTAATGACAAAATGTATTGATGCTGATGAAGCATTCTCTTTTATAGATGGTAGATTACTTTCATTGATTTTTGCTATGCTTTGTGTTGGTGCAGCCTTACAATCATCTGGTGCAGTCAATCTTATTGCTAATGCAATATCACCAATTATAAACTCTTTACCCCCATTTTTTATCGTACTTACAATATATCTCATCTCCTCAGTCTTAACGGAGTTAGTAAGTAATAATGCTGTAGCAGTATTAATGACACCAATTGCCATAGGATTAGCCACATCATTAGGATTAGACCCTAGGCCTCTTGTTGTTGCCATAATGATTGCTGCAAGCGCAAGTTTTTCAACCCCCATAGGTTATCAAACAAATACATTGATATATGGACCAGGTGGCTATAAATTTGTTGATTTTTTAAGATTTGGAATTCCTCTTAATCTTTCTTTAGCGCCCATTGTAAGTTTTTTTATTCCACTAATTTGGCCACTTTGAATTTTATAGATACCTCAAACAAAGAACCAATTATTGTATGACTGGCGCTATTACAAAATCATTTTTGCTTGTTTGTTTTGATTATTGCAAATTATGCATAGCGGAATTGCAAATGTGTTTGTTGTGCTATTTGAGCATTCATTTTATTTAGAAAAAAAAGGATGGATAACATGACAACAGCAATTATGAATTTTACTTTTGCACCCCTAACAGGCGTATTTAGTGGTTTTCACTCATTTTTCTACTCATTGAGTAAAGCACGTGCAGCTTCAGAACTACATAGAATGGGTTATATTGAGGAAGCAAAGAAATTAATGCTCAAATAGCATCTTAAAAAAATAATGAAAATATGTTCCAATTAATCAAAATTGGAACATAAAAATTTCAAAAATATCTCTTTATGACAAATAAAGAATATCCTGCATTCTATATAATAAGAAACAATATCCAGCACCAAAAACCAACGGTGCCACTATTGGCTCTGCTGTATAAATAACGCCCTCATCGGCTGCAACTTTTGCTGAAACAGTTCTCCAGCTTAGAAACGATGCTATAGCCGCTTGGACAATAAAGTATGCAAATAAATACCAAGCACCTTCCAAGCCATTAAATAGTAAAATTAAGTGCATTATTACTGCTGCAGCGGCGAAAGAACCTACAAAGCCACCAATAATAGTTGCTGTTCTACTTATATTGAATTTTCCATAAAAAGCATCAATTCCTAAAGACATTTGGAATGCATACATTGCCCACCCTAAAGTGAGCGCTATGAAAACAACAAAATTTAAAATTCCACCAAAACTCTCTATCATTTTTTTCTCCGTTTAGTTGCTAATAAAATTATCCTTCAATTTGGAATTGGAGTTGATCCTGTTTCAACACTTACAATCAATCCATCCCTCTTGATTCCAACCCAGATCACTGCCTCACAGGACCCGTTAGGAAATGTTATAAAAGAATGAGTAACAAGTAGATCTTCATTCTCATAGAGACATCTAACTTTTTTACGCTTTAATTTATCCATCATTGGGGCAAACCTAAGAAGCCACTCTTGTTTGTTCATTGAGGTTCCATTTGAATGCATTGTCATCTGCATATCTTCATGAAAACATTCAGCAGCGCCAACAATGTCGCCTTTATCAAATGCTTCATTAAACTTATTAAATAACATCGTCATATTCTCTTTTAGGACTTAATACCTTGTAAGGATACTACATGCATTTTAATTTATGTGAAGTACTTTAAAAATTACCAAATAGATTTAAGCTAGTTATCAAATATTAACGTTTAAATAAATTGCTTAAAGTAGCTAAAGGGACAGTGATTAATCCAACTCCAAATAATATTATGGCACCACCTAAAAGCATCAATAATGTTGGTTCCTCTCCAAGAAATACGGCACCTCCAAATAGCGAAAATATTGGAAGTAATAATAAATACGGAGCAACTTTTCCTACATTGTGATTGCGAATTAAATTATTCCAAAGCAGATATCCAAGTGCAGTCATTACTAAACCCAAGTAAATGACCGCCCACCAGACTATTGAAGAAGCATTTTTAATTGCTTCTATTTGTCCAGTTTCAAATATTGCAGACATAAAAAATAGTTGTGGAACAGCAAATACAGCAACCCATGCAGTTATTTGCATAACCCTAATATCAATTAATTTCCTTATGAGAACTTGACCAATTGCCCATGCTAAACCTCCAAGAATAACAAGAAATACAGAACCTATATTTATTCTTATATCGTTTTGTAGTGTCATTATCGCGACGCCTGCAAATGCTAGCGCAATACCAATGAATGTTTTCTTTTCAGCTTTTTCTTTCAAAAATATAATGCCTAATATTACAAGAAATGGCACTTCAAGTTGAACAACGAGAGCTGTTATTCCAGCATCTAATCCCTTTAATCCGGTAAAAGTTAAACTATACTGAATAGCAGCCGCAATAATTGCAATTCCAAATAAACTTATTAGATGTTTTTTTGGAATTGGGACAAACCAAACTAATACAGATGCAGTCAACGTAAATCGCAATGCCATTAATAATATGGGAGGAAAATGATCAATCGCACCTTTAGCAAAAACCAACCCCATTCCCCAAACTAGGGGAACTGTTAAGGCCATTAGCACCTCAATTGGCTTTAAATTTTTCAATTATGAAGTACCTCATAGCCCCAAGGAAAATGCATCTGTTCGCTTACTAAAATGCGTTTATCTCAGCTCTACTTTTAATTCTTCTACAAATTCGTCATCAACTATCCTAGTGGCGACAAACTGTTACCATAAATAAAGCTTGTATTATGAACAAAAACTACAAAAGCTAGATATTAAATAAATACTCAAATAAACTAATTTACTTAAAGGCGAAATACATGTCTCAATCTACAAAAAAAGCACTAATTATTTTAACCTCTCATACCGAACTTGGCTCAACAGGCCGAAAGACTGGGTTTTACTATGATGAGATGGCAACACCATATTGGAGATTAATTGATGCTGGATTTGATGTAGATATAGCATCAATTAAAGGCGGAATTGCACCACCTGATCCCAAAACTTTAGTTGAGCCAAATGATCGCCCTCCAATGGTTGCACGCTTCATGAGTAATGATAAAGCAATGGCAAAACTCAATAATTCATATGTCTTAAAAGAATTAAATGGTGAGACATATGAGTGCGTATTTTTACCAGGTGGCCACGGCACTATGTGGGATTTTGATACAAAAGATATTGGTAAAATCATTAGTGATGCATGGGCATCAGATGCAGTTGTTGGTGCGGTTTGCCATGGCCCATCTGGATTATTACAAGCCAAGCGGACTGATGGTGAGCCTCTTGTTAAAGGCCTAAAAGTAAACAGCTTTACAGATGCAGAAACCGACCAAATAGGACTTACAGGAATAGAGCCTTTTTTACTTGAAAGTAGATTACGTGAATTGGGTGCTAAGTTTGAATGTAGTAAAAATTTCACAAGCCATGCTGTTCGTGATGGGCGTTTAGTCACCGGACAAAATCCACAATCAACAGAAGCTGTATCAAAATTATTGATCGAAGCTGTTAATGATGCCCTCTAAGATAAGTAATTTTTTAAATGTAATCTCCTAGCAAAGATTCTAAATACTTGCACAATTATTAATCTGATGAGAGTATTAAACTTAAACCTAGACTGTTTAGGGAGAGCATGCAGATGGATAAAGATGGTTTAAAAGGATGGAACCATGTTCCAAATTTACCATTAGAAGTTTCGCCATTTTTTAGATGGCCATTACGCCCATTAGATATGGTCGCATGGATTTGGAACTCGTGGTTTCTAATTACTGAAAAGCTCATTATTGTTTGTATAGCATTCATATCCTTTTATTGGTTTCAGCCCCCACTTAGCGAAATAAAAACACTGGCTTTTGGTTGGATTTTTGAGATGTATGTCCGAAATATAATATTAATGACCACCGTTGCAGGTGGCCTCCATCTATATTTTTATACCTTCACCAAACAAGGTAAAAAATTACGATTTGATCCAAGACCTTTAATGAAAAACGGTCGTCAATTTACCCTCGGAGGACAAATAAAAGACAACATGTTTTGGACGCTAGCAAGTGGAGTAACGATATGGACGATCTATGAAGTCCTAATGTTTTGGGCTCTAGCAAATGGATATGCTCCATTACTTACTTGGGCAGCCCATCCAGTTTGGTTTATTTTGATGTTTTTATTAATCCCAATCTGGGAGAGTTTCTATTTTTATTGGATACATCGATTTTTACATATTCCATTTTTATACAAACACGTACATGCTTTACACCATCGTAATATAAATGTTGGCCCATGGTCCGGATTATCAATGCATCCAGTAGAGCATGTGATTTTTTTAGGTTCTGTTATGATTCATTGGATTATTGCAGCTCACCCTGTGCACATTCTTTTTCACTTACAGTATTATGCATTAACTGCTGCAACAACACATACTGGCTTTGAGGGTGTATCCATAAAAGATGAAAATAGATTAGTCTTAGGCAGGTTTCATCACCAAATGCACCATCGCTATTTTGAATGTAATTACGGGTCTCTTGAAATCCCATGGGATAAGTTCTTTGGATCCTTCCATGATGGGACAAATGAAGCAGATAAAAGGATGAAAGAGCGCCGCAAGCGCATGATGGGAGCTTAAAGTCAAAAGGATTAATTATGAAAATTCGTAACTTCAAAAAATCTGATTTCACCTCCGTTAAATCAATTTACCAACAAGGGATTGATACTGGAAACGCAACATTTCAAAAGAAAGCCAAAGGATGGAATGAATGGAATTCATCTTTTTTGATTACCTGTAGGATTGTTGCGGAATTAAATAATGAAGTTGTCGGATGGGCTGCTTTATCTGCTGCATCAAACCGCACTGTTTATAATGGTGTCGCAGAAGTAAGCATCTACATTGCAAAAAATTATGCGAATTATGGCATAGGTAATTCATTACTTTCTGAACTCATTTCTTCATCTGAAAATGAAGGCATTTGGACACTTCAAGCAGGCATTTTTCCTGAGAATGAATCAAGCATAGCCATACATTCAAAAAATGGATTTAAAACAATAGGTGTTCGAGAGAAATTAGGTAAAATGAATGGAGCGTGGAGGGATATTTTATTTATGGAACGCAGAAGTAAGGTCGTTGGAATTTAGTTAAACAAACAAGAAGAAAACTGATGAATTATAAATTACATTATGCACCTGATAATGCGTCATTAATAATACGTATATTTTTAGAAGAAATAGAAGCTAAATATACATGTAACCTTATTGACCGGAAGCAAAATAGTCAGAAAGATCCTAAATATCTTGCATTAAATCCCAATGGATTAATACCAGTACTCGAAACCAATGATGGACCCATATTTGAAACAGCGGCAATACTTTTATGGTTGGCTGATCAACATAAATGTAATTTTCCTGAAATTGAAAATAATAAAAGAGCGTATGGTTTAAAATGGCTTTTTTTTCTATCCAATACTGTTCACTCATCGCTGCGAATATTATTCTATTCAGAAAAATATATTGGCACAAATAGCAACAAAGACTTCCTCAAAAATATTAATAGCCAAATGAAAAACCATTTAACTTTATTGAACTTGGAAGTGGGGGATAAAATATACTTTCTTTACAATACCCCAAGTATTTTAGATATCTATTTATGTGTCATGCTTAGATGGATGAAGCTTTATCCCATTAACAATACAAATTGGTTCTTACTTGAACGTTACGAAAATTTAAAACGTATTTGTCAGAATTTAGAAATACGGCCATCCGTTGGTATAGCTGCCAAAGCAGAAGGATTAGGTCAAACCATTTTCAGCAATCCATCTTATGCGAAGCCACCCGTTGGTAGTGCTACATAAACTTGTAAAAGATATTTGTTTAGCCCAAGGTATATATCTATTGTTAATATAAACAATTACTGCATTATAAAAATGTTAAATCAAGTTTGGGGAGACATAACAGTGCCCCAAATATAATTTTAAAAGTGGATTCAATATGTCAGGAAATCTAAGTTTTGATGACCTTAAATCTCATGTAAAAAATGGAGCGATTGATACTGTTCTGGCTTGTATAGTAGATATGCAAGGTCGACTAATGGGAAAACGTATGGTCGCGCAATTTTTTATTGAAAGTGGTTGGGAGGAAACACATTGCTGTAATTATTTACTAGCAACTGATTTGGAAATGGCCACACCAGATGGCTATGCTTCAACATCATGGGAAAGTGGTTACGGGGATTATGTTATGAAACCCGACTTAGCAACGATCCGGCTCGCACCTTGGCAAGAAGGTTGCGCTCTAGTTTTATGCGACGTCTTAGATCATCATACTCACAAAGAAGTGCCCTTTTCGCCACGTTCGATGTTGAAGGCACAAATTGCTAAGCTGGAAGAAAAAGGGTTTTCACCGGTCACTGCTACTGAGTTAGAATTTTTCTTATTTCAAGGCACACATGATGAAATACACAAAAACAATTTTCGCGATTTAAAGCCAATATCAAATTACAATGAAGATTATCACATCTTCCAAACGTCCAAAGAAGAATATGTAATGCGTCCAGTGCGTAATACGCTTCTGAAGATGGGAATACCTGTGGAAGGATCAAAAGGTGAAGCAGAAGCTGGCCAAGAAGAAGTAAATATAAAATATGCTAATGCAATGTTGACAGCAGATCATCATACTCTTGCCAAACATGCTATAAAAGAAGTTGCACATCAAAACGGCGTCGCAGCTACTTTTTTACCAAAATGGCATAAAGATCGAGTTGGTAGCGCATCACACATTCACCAGTCATTGTGGAAAAATGGAGCCAATGCCTTTTTTGATGCAGATCGTGACATTGGAAAATCTAAATTGATGGATCACTATGTAGCAGGTTTGATGAAATACGCAGCTGATTACACCTATTTCCTTGCACCTTATGTGAATAGCTACAAACGTTTTGCCAAGGGTACATTTGCACCCACACAAATAGTCTGGTCTGTTGATAATCGTACAGCAGCTTACCGATTGTGTGGAGCAAATAGTAACGCAATTAGGATCGAAGTGCGTACTCCAGGTGCAGACATGAATCCTTACCTGTCTCAGGCTGCAATTATCGCAGCAGGCTTAAAGGGTATTGAAGAAAAACTTGATTTGGCAGCACCCTTCAAAGGCGATGCCTATTTAAACGATGAAAAAAACCACATCCCTCGAACCTTGCTTGACGCACGAAATGCAATGATTAAATCAGATATGCTTCGAGATGCTTTTGGTGATGAAGTTATGGCCCATTACTCACGTGCCGCAGAAGTGGAAATTGAAGAGTTTAACCAAGTTGTGACAGACTGGGAAATTGCACGCGGATTTGAAAGAGCTTAAAACATGACTATTAAATGTATATCCCCCATAGATGGATCTGTTTATGCAGAGCGTCAAACATTGTCACGACGTGATGCTGATGCTGCTGTGATACGTGCAAATACTGCACAAAAGGAATGGAATATGCGCCCAATCGAAGAGCGCATTGAATTGGTAAGGTTAGGCGTAGCGGCTATTGGAGCAATGAACGAGGAAATTGTTCCAGAAATAGCATGGCAAATGGGGAGACCCGTTCGCTATGGCGGCGAGTTTGGTGGGTTTAACGAACGTGCTAGTTATATGGCTGACATAGCAATAGATGCTTTGGCTCCTATTGAAATCGAAAACAGCAATGAGTTCAATCGGATGATTAAACGCATTCCACATGGACTTGTCCTTGTTGTAGCACCTTGGAATTATCCTTATATGACTGCTATTAATACAGTTGCTCCTGCACTGATTGCAGGGAACGCAGTTATGTTAAAACATGCCTCTCAAACACCTCTTGTTGGGGAGCGCATGGCTAAAGCATTTCACTCTGTTGGAATTCCCAGAGATGTATTTCAAAATGTGTTCTTAGATCATGCTACTACATCAGGCTTAATATCTGATCGAGCCTTTAACTTTATAAACTTTACAGGTTCAGTTGGTGGTGGAATAGCAATGGAAAAAGCCGCAGCTGGAACATTTACTGGCCTAGGATTAGAGCTTGGCGGTAAGGATCCAGGTTATGTTATGGAAGATGCAAATTTAGATGCTGCTGTCGACACTTTAATCGATGGGGCGATGTTCAATTCGGGGCAATGTTGTTGTGGAATTGAACGCATTTATGTAATTGAAAGCTTGTTTGAAAGTTTCATAGAAAAGGCAGTGGCTATTGTAAGTCAATACAAGTTAGGAAACCCATTAGACCCAGAAACAACAATTGGTCCAATGGCTAATATTCGTTTTGCAGAAGAAGTGCGTGCGCAAACTCAAGAGGCTATTAAGGATGGTGCAAAAGCACATATAGACCCTAGCCTCTTTCCAATGGATGGTGGTGCATATCTAATGCCACAGATCCTAACTAATGTAAGTCATAATATGCGGGTTATGCGTGAAGAGAGTTTTGGACCAGTCGTTGGAATAATGTCTGTAAAAGATGATGAAGAAGCAATTAAACTCATGAATGACAGTAATTTTGGATTAACTGCCTCATTGTGGACAGAAGACACTCAACGCGCTGAAGCCATTGCAGATAAAATTGAAACAGGTACAGTTTTCATGAATCGTGCTGATTACTTAGACCCCGCTTTATGCTGGACTGGATGTAAAGACACTGGTCGAGGCGGAGGTCTATCAATTATTGGATACCACAACCTAACCCGTCCAAAATCATATCACCTCAAGAAAGGTTAAGCGAATGACTTTAAATGCAAACTGGTCCTATCCAACAGCTATTCGATTTGGAGCTGGACGAATTTCTGAAATAGCTGATGCTTGTTTTGTCGCGGGTATCAAGAAACCACTATTGGTAACAGATCGTGGATTAGCAGGAATGGAAATCACTCAAAAGACACTTAATTTACTAGATGATGCTGGCTTAGGGCGTGCAATTTTTGCAGATGTTGACCCAAATCCTAATGAAAAAAATGCTGCAGCAGGTGTTGCCGCTTATAAAGCTGGCAATCATGATGGCGTTATTGCCTTTGGTGGTGGATCTGGTTTGGATCTTGGAAAAGTTGTTGCTTTTTTAGCTGGCCAATCACGTCCAATCTGGGATTTTGAAGATATAGATGATTGGTGGACACGAGCAAATTCAGATGTAATTGCGCCAATAGTAGCTATCCCAACAACAGCAGGGACAGGATCTGAAGTAGGCAGAGCATCCGTCATTACTAATTCTATTACTCAACAGAAAAAAATTATTTTCCATCCAAAATTTTTACCAACAGTCGTAATTTGTGACCCTGAATTAACAGTAGGAATGCCCAAGTTTATTACAGCAGGTACAGGCCTTGATGCTTTTGCGCACTGTGTTGAAGCATATTGTTCGCCACATTATCATCCAATGTCTCAAGGCATGGCGCTTGAGGGAATGCGATTAGTCAAAGAATACCTACCCCGCGCATACTCAGACGCTACAGACCTTGAAGCTCGCTCTCATATGATGAGTGCAGCAGCTATGGGTGCAACTGCGTTCCAAAAAGGGTTAGGTGCAATACATGCCCTGTCTCACCCCATTGGTGCAATTTACCATACTCATCACGGCACAACGAATGCAGTTTGTATGCCTGCTGTACTTCAATTTAATAAACCTGCAATCAAAGATACCTTAGCAGAAGCTGCAAATTATCTTGGCATACCAGGTGGATTTGTTGGATTTTGTAAATTTGTTGATGAATTAAATGATAGCTTAGCTATACCAAAATCCTTAGCAGGATTAGGTATTGAAAATCCTGATATAGATCGCATCGTTTCAGGTGCTTTAATTGATCCAAGTACCGGAGGGAATCCAATTAAGATGACTGAAGAAAATACTCGGAAACTTATTATTGAAATATCTTAAAAAGTATTATGTATTCTCAATGCATTGAATTGGAAATCCATGTATTAATCTTGAAGAATGTTTAAATGAACTGAAAGAAATGATTGATGCCTGAAGCCAATCAAAAAAGATCCCACCATGAAGTAATAGTTATTGGAGGTGGTGTGATTGGCATGAGTATTGCATTTAGACTGGCTAAAGAAGGGCGTGAAGTCGCATTAATCGAACCCAATGAACTTGGCATGGGCGCATCTTATGGAAACGCTGGAACAATTGCGGATTATGCAACAATTCCTGTGGGAACACCAAGCGTTTTAAAAAACCTACCGGGACTTTTCTTTAATCGCGATAGCCCACTTTCTGTTCGCTATCGTACCCTTCCAAGCTTAATGCCTTGGTTGATAGAATTTGCTTATCAAAGCCTACCATCTAAAGCAGAAACTAATGCTGGAAAAATTGGCGTATTATTGAAAAATGCTAGCGACTTGTGGCATGAAATGGGAGTTGAATTGGGCGCATCACACCATCTTCATAGGCGTGGATGTTTGTATTTATATGAATCTAATAAATCATTTTTTAATGCCAAATATGACGAAAAGCTAAGACGTGAAAATGGTGTTGAGGTGGAAGTCATAACCGCAAAAGAAGTACTTAAACATGAACCAAATCTGCAACCATTTGAAGGTGGTGCACATTTTTTTCCTAATGCAACCAGTATCGACGATCCAGGAAAAGTCATGAAAATATTTTCACAAAAATTGACTGAATTGGGGGTAACAATTTATCCAACTTCTGCAGTTTCGATTGACACAAATAATCAGAATTACATTAAAGTAATGTGCAAAGATGAAGTCTTAGAAGCATCTAAAGTAATTGTCTCAGCCGGTGCATTTTCAAAGACACTTGCAAAGTCCTTTGGTGAAAATATACGCTTAGATACGGAAAGAGGTTATCATCTTGAATTTGATATGAAGACCCCACCTGTTACCAGACCTGTTTGCTCAGCAAAACGAGGCTTCTATGCCTCTCCAATGGTTGGTCGCTTGAGAATTGCTGGTATGGTTGAGTTAGGTGGTTTATCACTTCCCCATGTTGAACACCGTTTAAAGGTCCTTGAACGTGGTGCAAAAACAATGTTTCCAAATCTTGGACAACCCAGCCGTTCATGGTACGGATTTCGTCCATCAATGCCTAATTCGGTTCCTGTGATACGCCCTTCAAAACAGAATAAGAATATTATAATGGCCTTTGGCCATGGCCATATTGGCGTTACGCTTGCGCCCACAACAGCTCAAATAGTAAGCAATCTAATCTCTGCAAATTAATGTTTTTAAGATTTAGAAATCTTAGTAATCGAAACTAAATTTAGACATAAATCTTATTTAAAATATTTTCTGCATTGCATTATGTTATATCATAACATAAATAAACTATTCATAAATTTGGAAGCTCATAGGTTCATAAAAAATGATAGATACACGCGTTCCAATCACTTTATTGACAGGATTTCTTGGTGCTGGAAAAACAACTTTATTAAATTCTGTTCTTGCTAATAATTCTACTGGGCGTGTTGCAGTCATTGTTAATGAGTTTGGTGAAGCTGGCCTTGATCATGATTTGATAGAAAAAAGTAGTGAAGAAATTGTTTTGATGCGGTCAGGCTGCCTTTGTTGTTCCGTTCGAGGCGATTTGTCAGAAACCATCTCAAATCTTTTTAGACGAAAAAGTTTAGGTGAAATTTCTTTTGAACGAATGGTCATTGAAACTACCGGATTGGCAGACCCTGGACCAATTATTCAAACATTGTTTGTTGACCTTTTTCTTGCGAATAATACGCGAATGGATGGGATTGTGACTGTTGTAGATGCTGCTAATGGCTTTTCTACACTTGATTCACAATTTGAAGCAGTATCTCAAGCTGCAATAGCCGACCTAATTATTCTTAGTAAAACTGATCTTGTTAGTCATTCTAAAATAAAAAAATTAGAAACACGTCTGCAAAACCTCAACTCAAATGTTGAAATAATTCACTCTATATTTGGTAAAGGCCTGAATGAAACACTTTGGGGTTTAAGCGCACTACACGAAAAAGCCACTAAAAACCAAGCTTTAGATTGGACAATAGGAAAACATCCAAAATTTGAACCATTATCTAACTTATCTGGATTCTCTCCAGCCAAGAAATTATCTTTACCAACACCAAGTCATGACCTTAGAATTGGCTCTGCTTCTATTATTTTAGAGAACCCTATTCCTGAAGCTGTCTTTGATATTTGGCTTGATACCTTAATAGCAATTCGTGGCTCTGACATACTGCGCATAAAAGGTATTTTATTTATTGAAGGAATAGACGCACCTTTTGTTATTCATGGTGTACAGCATATCTTTAATCCACCTGTTCAATTAAAAAACTGGAATAAAGGCGATCAACGGTCACGTATTGTTATAATCGCACGTGATTTAACTAGGCCAGAGCTTCAAAGAAGCCTTGAAATGTTGCGTACTCATGAAAATGAATAATAACCTTGGTAAAACCAGCCTTAAGCGCAAACGGCGAAATGAAAATCCTTTATTAGATTATGATCGACTTCCTAGAGATTTACGCGCATGGATTGCCAATGCTGAGTTACCATGGAGACCCAGATCTGTACTTAAGGCCTATGAGCGTGCATTTTCAAAAACCGGCGACCGTAATAAAGCAATGAACGAACTAAACAACATACAGCATCGTTTAGTTGCAAAAGATGCGATAGTGATTTGGGGTAAAAATCACCCCAAGGTTGAATAAAATAAATTATTTTAATTTTGATAAATAGCAATAGGAGTTCCAAGTGAGGTTAAATCTGGCTCTACACCAAGCCCTGGTGAATCATTGCAATAAATCCTACCATTTAAAGTTGGTGGGCTAATATTACCTGTAGAAGCAGTAACATATGCATGTAAATCACCAGTGTTGAATAAAAATTCTGACGGGGTGGATGCAGAGAAATGTGATACAGCTGCAGATACAATTTCACCACCCATCATACATTCCGTCACAACTTTTATTCCCTTTTTGACAAAAAAATCACGGATTTCTAAAGCTTTTGACAAGCCACCAACACGTGACATCTTAATACAAACAACATCAGCAGAATGATCTCGCACTATTTTCTTGGCCATAGTTAAATCAGTTACAAGTTCATCTAGTTTTATAAGAAGACCAGTATTTTCTCGAACTTTAATGCAATCTTCATAAGATAGGCATGGTTGCTCAATCATGACATCAAGACCTTCAATTGCTTTTACAACCTCTAGTGCTTCCGATAAAGTCCACCGGCAATTTGCATCGGCATAAACAATTTCTCCAGGCTCTGCCAAATTGGCTGCAAACTTAATAAGCTCAATATCTTTATCTGGTTCGATGCCAACCCTGAGCTTAAAATATTTATAGCCAGAAGCTCTATATTGTTCCACCTCAGCCTTTATTTTGTCATGCTCTTGCTCCATGACACAGCGATAAAGTGGTGCACCGTCAGTTAGCATTCCACCCAGCAATTCAAATAAGGGAACCCCATTATCTTTAGCCTTGATATCCCAACATGCCATATCAATAGCACTTTTAGCAAAAGTATGGCCTTGAATTACCGCATCCATATTTTTCACAATGCCTTTAAGGTTATGCGGATCTTCTCCTAACAAACGTGATGCTAAACAATCATAAACTTCCTTCTCATTAAGATTATCTGAAACCCATGGGCATGACTCACCAACTCCACTCACACCTTGATCTGTATTTATAACTACAACACTTGAAGTAAATGTATCAAAAGGTTTAGTTCTATTCTCAGAGAGATCTCCAATAGCAAGACTTCCACTACAATAAGGGAGTACTTTTTGAAATAAACTGATCTTTGTGATTTTCACATTTAATCTCCAAATATATAATTTAAATAAAATATCTTACAATTCATACTTGCATACAGGACTAAGCTCGAACATCGTTATACTATTATACTTAATTAGTAAGTATTTACTTATACGCAGAACTAGTTTTCATATTAAGACAGTAATATTGAGTTACAAATAGAGGCATCTGTGAACAAACAAAATAAAATTATAACATGGGTTGTTTTTTATCTATGTGTAACAGTAGCAAGTAGTGCGGGTTTTGTATTTCCACTAGGAGATGATAACCTTTGGTATACTTCCTTAATAGAACCAAGATTTGCTCCACCTAGCTGGGTATTTGCTCCTGTTTGGACTACTCTGTATCTACTCATTGCAACAAGTGCATTTCGCATCATGACTAAATCTAGCTACAAAATGAACAACTTACTTCCCTTGGCAATAGCTCTATGGAGTTTACAACTTGCTCTTAATGTTATTTGGACACCAATTTTTAGTGGTGCACAAAACTTAGAGGTAGCCTTTTATTATATTATTATGTTGTGGGTAATTATTATTGCCTATATTTTTGTATGCTGGCGTATTGATAGATTGGCAAGTTTAATGATGATGCCATACTTGGCTTGGGTCTCATTTGCGAGTGTTTTGAACTACTATTATTGGCAATTAAACTAAAAGAATTTTTGTATGGACATAAACTCAAAAATCAAAATTATATATAAATATTTAGCTATAATTCTTATGTTTGGATTATCAAATTTTCTCACAACAGCTCATGCAGAAAATTATACCATAGAAAAAATCATCAATGGTATTGATGCAAATGTAATATTTATGAGGCACGCTTTAGCACCTGGAATTGGTGATCCAAACAACTTTAAAATTGGAGATTGTTCAACACAACGTAATCTAAATGAGACTGGTATCGCTCAAGCAGTTTTGATTGGCAAACAGCTCAAAGAAAATTCTATTCAATTTAACAAAATATATTCAAGCCAATGGTGTCGATGTTATCAAACTGCAACCTTACTTGATTTGGGTAAAGTGCATGAATTTGCAGGTTTAAATTCTATTTTCCAAAATTTTGTATCTAGAAGAGAAACACTACAAAAATTAGAACAAAAATTATCTGAAATTCCATTAAATAAACTAGTAATTTTTGTTACACACCAAGTTAATATACAAGCAATCACAAAAAAAAATGTAGCATCAGGTGAAATGGTTGCTTTCAACACCTCAACTAAAAAGTCTCATAAAATTAATTTATCAATCCAAAGATAACTTTAATAAAAGAAAATTAAGAGCACGAAGTTCCCAAATGGTTTATTATTAGTAGAGTATCAATTCAGGATGTGATATGTAAAACTCGATTAATGACTATACCTCTAGAAAGCATAAAGATGGCAGAACTTCAAATAAAGACAGGGCAGTTAAAATCAATTCGAGTTGCACGCAAAATAGGACGCCCCAAATTAGCTAAACAAGTTGGTATATCAGAACGACAACTAGCTAAAATTGAAAAATCAGAGACTGCCAAACTCTCTAGTAATACAGTTTCTCGTCTATCAGAAGCATTACAAATATCTACCATGACATTGACAGGTGAATTTCCTGTATCAGAAAGTGATCTCCAGCCAATTAAAAAACCAAAGTGTACAACTGGCTGCTGTTCTTGATATTAACTAATTGCTTTATCAAAATTTATTTGATTAGATTTAAATAATACAATTGATAGGTTTGCTTTGTCTGAACAACCAAATATTTTATTTATAATGGCTGATGACCATGCTTCAAAAGCCATAAGCGCATATGAGTATGGCATTAACAACACTCCAAATATTGATCGTATTGCAAATGAAGGCATTCGACTTAATCATTGTTATGTAACAAATTCAATTTGCACACCAAGTAGAGCAGCGATCCTTGCGGGAACTTACAATCACGTAAATTGTGTTACTACTTTGAATACCCCTATGAACAATAAGATGCCTAACGTTGCCAAGCACCTTCAAACTGGAGGCTATCAAACTGCAATCGTAGGTAAATGGCACCTTGGAGAAGGCAAAAATCATGAACCTACTGGTTTTGATTATTGGTCTGTTTTACCAGGTCAGGGAGATTATTTTGACCCTCATTTTATTGAAATGGGTCAAGAGGTTGAAGAACATGGTTACGCTACAGAAATTATAACAGAGAAAAGTTTAGCTTGGCTCAAATCAAGAAATTCTAAAAAACCATTTTTCTTAATGTGCCATCATAAAGCTCCACACCGAGAATGGGAACCTCATCCAAAATATCGAGAGCTTTTTACATCTGATATTAAAGTTCCCAGTACCTTTGATGATGACTATAAAAATCGAGCCAAAGCCGCTGCTGAGGCTAAGATGCGAATAAAAGATGACGTTACTTATGACGATCTTGGCTTGGTCCAGCCAGAGGGTGGATCAGAAATTGGATTACGTACAAGACCTAAAAGTTCAAAACGCAAAATTCCAAACCCCTCCAATGTAAAAAATCTAATACTCATAGATAAACACACCGGTGAACGATTTAGCTTTGAAACTCAAAAAGAATTTCACCAATTTAAATATCAAAGATACATGAAAAGATATCTCGCTACTATTGCTTCGATAGATGAAAGTGTTGGTCAACTCTTAGATTATCTTGATGAAAATCATTTAACGGAAAATACAATTGTAATCTATACATCAGATCAGGGTTTTTTCTTAGGTGAACACGGCTGGTTTGATAAGCGATTTATTTATGAAGAGTCATTTCAAATGCCTTTTCTGTGTCGTTATCCAATTGAAATAAAATCTGGTCAAATATCTGATGATATTTGCTGCAACGTAGATTTTGCTCCAACATTCTTAGATTTTGCAGGGTTAAAAACTCCCTCATATATGCAGGGTAAAAGTTTAAAACCGTTACTAAGGAATACTATTCCTGAAAATTGGCCACAGGTGGCATATCACCGATATTGGATGCATAAAGATCCTGACCACAATGCATACTCTCATTACGGGATCCGGGATCAAAATTATAAATTGATTTATTGGTACAACGAGGGCTTTAACTTACCTGGAACAAATCACGGCGGTGAAGATCGTGAATGGGAGTTATTTGATTGTAAAAAAGATCCTTTGGAACTTTTTAACGAAATCAATAATCCAAAATACACAAATATTAAAAAGAAAATGAGAGCACTATTAGATAAAAAAATGGCTGAAATTGGTGATGAGCCGCTTCACTAAATGCTCTGAATCACATTAATCATCTAATTTTTTGCAGCCATCTAAAAATGTCTTTTAATTGTTTATGTTCTGTATGAGGAGTTTGGGTAAAACGGCGTTTTATTCCATCCGCTGATAGTAAAAGTGTTTCACCAGATTTCTCTGATTTTATTTTATAATGAACTATCTGGCAAAACTGTGTAGAAGATTGTTTGAAAAATTTCTCACCCGTCTTTTTATCAAAAATGTAAATTAAATCATCAGATAGAATATTTGTTTTGAAATACATACAGGCTCCTAATCAAATTTTTGACAGGGCCTTTTTTTAATGTGGGCTAGTGACCGACCACGAAGTAAAGATACATAAAGTTTATAACAATTCAAGCTAAACCAATTTATTACCTTACGTAATTATTAACTTCACTCACAAAGTATGTAGAAATTAACACATAAGTTAATATTTGATACAAGGAGAGAATAAGTTGTCCGATACAATAATTAGTTTTACAACAATTGAATATCCCAACCAAGAAATTATGGATAAATCACATGAAATATTTGAAAAGGAAATGGCTTTACTTGCTGATAAGCTGAGACCACAAGGTATGATAAGATTTCATTCTAGCCGTCTATTTCTCCCTGAAGGAAAATTAATGATGGGTAACTGGCTTGAATATAAAGATATGGCTGCATATGAAGACTGTAACAAAATCTGGGAAAAAAATGGTGAAGAGTTTTTTGAAAAGTATGGTGAAATAATGGCAGAGGTAAAAATTACAGCTTATCGTGGCCAGGTGGCCCTCGATTGGACTTAAAGAAACTACTTTTTATTAACTAGAATGATAACTTAATTCAGCAAATTTCAGGTGCACCACACGGACTTGAGGTCAAGCCCTTTTTCAAAGGGTTCGCTTCGCTCAACCTCTTTCCGTGTTACACACGTCACGAACCGCGGTTAGTATTTTCTTATCTACAAGATAGATAATTAATTGGCAGTAAATGCAAATTTCATACCTTCAAATGCAACATCTTCTAAGCAACCATCACAATTACCATCTGCAGCACCATCGGGGCCAGTCCCGCCAGTTGGTGTTCTGAATAATAAAGAAGTTGATCCTTGAACATTAAATGCAATGTCAAGTCCTGTGGAGTTTGCTGTAATTTTCATTGGTGTGCTTAAGGTTTGATCAGCGTAAATATACTTTCTAATACTACCAGCTTTAAAACTTTGAAAATCTCCACCTCCGTCTAGATTTAAATCTCCAGAAGAAGCTGTTGTACTAGTTTGAGTATCTAGTACCCATATTTTTGTTGTTTGAGCCGCAGCTCCACCTACAGCATATGCAATGCTGTCGTTGTTAAAATTTGGGCCATCTCCAATAATTTTAGCATATGTACTGCTAGCTGCTGCTGCAGATGCTGATGCACATGTTATTGAATCTCTGTCTCCAAGATCGTTGCCATTTGTAAAGCAAAATTTTCCTGAAGTTTCACTTGATGTGTTGTTATCTCTCGCTGAAGTAGAGTTTGTAAACTCGTGAGAAATCTTAATTTTCTGCGTGGTGTCAACTATAATATAACCAGTGTTATATGTACCTTCTGTCAAAGTTACTCCAGCACTCATGGGTATGCTTGCACCTGAGCTTAAATTTGCGGCATAACCATCAGTATTAGTAAATAATGCTGTACAAGCAGTTCTATCATCTGGACTTGATGCTGTAGTGCAAACACCTATTTCGTATATCGTAAAAATTAATTCATCAGGTGTTTTTTTACAATACCATTCATCAGTGCCGTCTTCAGTAACTTTATGAGTGTCATTTGCAATAGACGAAGCAGTACATACGGCTTGAGCGCTAGCAGTACCTGCACTAAATGCCTGCAAGAAGATAACTGCTGAGAAGAGTGTGATGGCTTTAAGAATATTTAGATTTTTCATGATTTAGTACCCACTCACAGTAACGCCAAGCTTGATGGCTTTTTTCA
>Ga0228627_1000064_pt1 | contig 70007 bp, 63 predicted proteins | sample 33DmetaG_FD_190483 | JGI IMG/M metagenome (GOLD analysis project Ga0228627, IMG submission 190483) | Seawater microbial communities from Monterey Bay, California, United States - 33D | ecosystem: Environmental > Aquatic > Marine > Coastal | place: USA: California | collected 2016-09-28 | reverse complement strand
ATCCAACAGAAGAAGACATTATCGATATTCCAAAATGTAATATGTGTGACAATTGCTCAAATGGGAATAATCTAGCACATGTGGATATTACAGAAGAAACAAAGACAATTGTAAAAATTATTAAAGAACATCATTTTAGTAAAGGATTTACATATGGGATGGAAAAAACGGTGGCGCTGATAAAAACTGGTGGGGGCGAGATATTTAAGTCAATGACTAAGGGGTCTATTAAGGAATTATTGGAAATTTTAATCGCAAAAAACATACTAGTGCGCAATTCTAAAGGTAATTATTTCGTCATATGTGTTGGAAATAAAGATATAACGAAAATGTTGCCCATAACAGCCAGGATTAAACCAGATGTTGTTGTACCAATTAAACCAAAGCAGTCTTCTTACGCAAAACGTGTTCATGAGATAAGAACAACTATTTCTGAAAGACATGGAATTATTCCAACTATATTTATCAACGATTGTGTCTTGATGAATATATGCAATAGCAAACCAAAAGACGTCAGTCAATTGTGGAAAGTTGATGGAATATCAGATGAGTTCATTGTGAAATACGGGACAGAATTTATCAATGAAATCAATGTAATTTCTAAAAATAAATCAACAGGTAAGTGTTCTTCTGAATCAAAAGATATTACTTACAAGCATTACAAAGAGGGCAAAACGATGAACGAAATCTCAGAATTAACGGGGAGAAAGTTGCGTACAATTGAAGACCATATGATTTATATATTTGAAAATTACGATGATGTAGCCATCGATACAGATTACTTTGGGCTCACAAAAGAGTTTGAAGCCGAAATTAATGATGCGATTAAAAAGGTCGGATTTAATTATTTGAAACCGATAAAGGACCTTGTAAATAATAATATTACATATGCTCAAATTAAATTGTGTTTGTTAGTTAGTGGACTAAAATAATGACTTCATTTTAGTTTTATAATTTATTGGAAATTCGGTTGTTTTGGTACCGACTAAGCACTATTAGTATACGTTTGTATACTATAATTGTTTTTTATTCCATTATGTTTGTTAACGTCGCTATTTTTGATTTCGCGATCGTGTTGGTGGCAGCGCCGCCGGTGCAACACGATCGCGAGATAAGAAGAGCATTATCATATATTTTATTATGCGACACTAATCATGCGCTTCTGTCATTTCGACATTCTCTAAAAATATATCTCGCCTACCCCGGACATTGCAAATATGAGAACAAGAGCCGCACACGACAACGCCGGCGCTAACAAGTAACTGTGTAAAGCCAGTACTGAAGGAGCAAGATTCGCTTCTGGTTATCTGGGCACTGTTTGTCGTTTTCCAAATATGACCACGCGTCGCCCTCGATGTCCTCCATTTCATTCACCGCTTCGAGGATCTTGTTTGCGTATTGGACGAGAATAGTCTGGTCCAAGGAAATGACCTCACCGAGCATTGCGGCGACGCCGATCGGATCTTCTCCCGTAGATAGACGAGGAACCATGATTTTGCCAACGTATTCCGCAAACGTTTCGGGGAAATTCTTAATAAAGAACTCACATAGGTCAGTCCAAAAATTGAGAGTGTTTACACCCCCGATGAAGTATTCGTATCCTAGATCGAATACCCTGGTGTCAATGTATCGAAGTATGTCGGTCTTGTAGTGGTCGATGATGGAAATCGGGAACTCCTCGAGTACGAGAATTCCGCCAAACATTACTTTGTCGTCCTCAAAACCACCCAGATTATCATCATGATCCTCGGCAATAAAGAGAAGTTTGCGAGAGTTCTCGCGCGTCAATATGCTCGAGATGATGTTCTTGGATAGTGCCGGAGCACCGAAAACAAAATACAACCCGAACGCCTGTTTCGATGTGAGAGACTCTTGAGAAGCCACAAATCGAAGCCATGCTTCAGGGTCGTCCTGTGCTTGCTTCTCGCTCCCTGGAAGCCCATTCGGGCATCCCATTGGAAGGAATGGGTTGGTCTTCCAATCAGCAAATGCCGTCTCCGCGCTCATATAGATCGTGGGACGAGGGTGATGTGATTGCGAGACGCGAAACCGCTCCTCAAAGTCATCATGTGAAACCTCGTCTGCATCCCAATAATCTGCCTCGACCTCGGTAAGGACCTCCCCAAACATCCCGGGAAACATAACGTGACGCATCGAACTGAGTTGTTCCACTCCCTCTCCATTGAAGTAAGTAACCCACAACAAGATGAACTCTTGTGCGAGATGCTTGCTTGCAAAATATACTTCTTCCTCGTGACCGAAACCTCTTTCCACAAGCCACGGCATACTGAAGATGGATGACAACAAGTTTGCAGAAGACCAGATACCGGGTGTGGTTCTTCACAAGATTAATCTGAATGTGTCTTGTCTGAAAGTGGCCGTAATTGACACTACCTAGGTTTCTTAAATTAATTTCCGCAATCAGAAATTATGTTATTTGTTTCATTACCGACCGGCTTTATAATGTGAAATTCTACTAGAGGTTTTTACAAGAAGAAATCGCAGTCTGTTTCCATAATATGCGAAGCGAGTTAACTGGAATGTGGTCCTCAAATAACCGGATTCTGGACTGGACAGATTGATGACATAGGAACAACGTGTTCCGGGGGTCCGGCTTGTCCAATCAAATCCATGGAAAACGCATCGGCATTTTTAGGCTACTCTAATTGGCTGTTCGGGCATTTTAGATTATAACTACACACCGAATATGATTCCATAGAATTCCATACAAAGAACGCGACGCGACACCAGTTATCATGGCATCTGCTACGGAGAAACGGACGGCACTCAACGCGCTGAATCAGGCGATTTCCAGCGACAACGATGTACACAATAATATCCTCTCTTCAGTGTCGGTTCAGCTCGGCGGCGAGAACCATCCTTACGGATTTGACCGCCGCGACCCTGAGTATGTCTTGCTATTGTCTTCGAGTGCCGCATCCATTGCTGCAGATGCCGGTAAATACGGAATTCGCTGCTATGATGACAATGGTCGCCAGATCGTCAAGGAAGAACTCGCTGCTCGGGTATTCGCGGTGCACAAGAAGACATTGCGCGTGTCGGAGTGGTTCGAGCCAACGATCTTCGGATCCAATGTCGGCGAATACTGGAAGCCGAAAATCATCAGTTTCGTGAAGGGTATCCTGATCCTCTTCACCATGTACGCCGTCAACTATGGGCGAGCCTACTATGCTCGTATCTGGAACTGCCACTGGCCAACAATCGCTAACTTTGGGGGCATTCTGGACACACCGTTTTGTGCCGGTCTCAAGTGGCTCGATACTGTGTGGAATGGAATGCAGCAGAGTTTCGTGTATGGAGGCGCCGCCGCAGTCGCCTACGCAATCCCCTCCTTTTTCGGCTGGCGCCACGAGGTCCGTCAGTTTCAAGGATAGACGATGATCCAATATTTGGAAGAAGGCTGAGTTACCAAGTGGTACCGGTTGTGCCGAGGGTGGTCCCATGGTCTCTTGGTCCAATCTCCCCCCCCGTGACAATATACGGGGACGGGGTGCGGCGAGCATATAGAATAAGTGGTGGAGGGGGGGGGGCAAAGACAAGGGTGGGAAAGAGTGAAAAGTACGCATCTATAAACCAATGCGCTTTACGTAGCATCGGCCTCGTAATTACTGTGTATTGTGCGTCGGTAGTTTTATGCCAACGAGGGGTGGGTGCGCTACCGGGCTTGCATCTCCGACAAAAACGACGAACATCATTTAAAAAGTAAATTAATTATGCATTTTACATATGTCGTTGTGAGCACTAATCACGAAGGCTCCGCGCAACCAAAAGTAGGTAGACTACTCGATATAACCCTCTGGGGGGTTATTTATACGGATTAATATCCGCCCACCAGTGGAAAATATGATTAGTTTCCTCACTCACAGTCGTTCTCTCTCTCTGTTTCACTTTCAAGAAAACATGGTACACCATGACCACTCCATTCCACGTCACTACCGACCCGTTGACGTTTTGGTAGTTAGTTAGTATCCGGGTAGAAAATTATTAACCTCATACATCAATTACCCAGTCACCCGTCTTCTTGCACCACCGCTTGCCTTTGGGTGCCCTTCCGCGCGGACGCTTATTGACACCCGCAGACGAGGACGATGACGAGGACGATGACGAGGTTTTCGTCACGGTTGGCTTCAGCGTCTCGGAGACCCATTTCTTTTTGATACCATTCCATTGCATGCCCTTAGGAGCACGTCCACGAGGTCGCGTCGCCTCAAGGGGCTTCTGTGGTCGAGGCTGCGATTGAGACGGTGACTGCATCTTACTCTTTCCATCATTTTTGCCGCGAGTCGCCTCATCACAAGACGGTTCGCTTGTCTCGTCTGCCTCAGAATCGTCGATCACATACTAAGATATTGTTGAAGTAATGAGAATTATGGTCAAATGCGAAACAATAACACGTCGCTTCAAAGCAAAGATTTGTTTAAAATTACCTGAAACCCGTATGGTACGTGTGTCGAGTAGTCGCCGCTCTTTTTGTTATAGTAGACTGTCTGTTGCGTCTGCTCGTCGAATTGTTCCTCCCAGGAAGACGTAATAGGTGGTCCATTCTCCCATGTGCTCGCCTGTATGTAAAATATCGCACGTAAGAGCGGGAAATAAGAAAATTATCAATTTTGACTAGTGTAAAACATCACCGGATCTTTGTCGTTATTATCCTTGCAGAACTGGAGATAACTGTTCTTTTCGTAAAGAGTGCTTTGCGTCTCTTTCATCGCATCAAATGCCTTTTTACTCGCCGCCCTCGCCACCTCCAGAGCCACGTTGGCCGCAGTAAGTTCGTTTTCGCGCAGCATCATCTCTTCTTTGACATTGTTTACCTAAAGTGTGAAGAATTGTTTGTATTTTATGTATTTACCCGACAAAACATGTCCACGATTTCAATTTTTGCTTATATTAGAAAGTCACCTCTTCTTCTGCGTCACTTATTGCGGATATCGCATTTTCAATGTACCGGCGTCGTGCTGCTTCATCGTACAGTTTGCCAGAGACACCAATCGAGAGAAGTATTTGAGGGAACTTGTTAACATCTAGCATGTCGTTTTTTGCGTCGTTCAGTTTGATAATGGCATCCTGATATGTGGGTATCGGTGAGGATATTTGTTTAATTTGTTCTACAAACACGACAATAAATGACTACTATACCGTTTCTCACATTGGCAAGCTCGTGCGGGTTCTTGTCGGGATGAACGAGCAACGATATCTGTTTCCAGCGCCGAATAACCTGGCTCTTTTCGTGAAACGCGATGTCAAGTCCGAGTATGTCGAAAACGCACATATTATTGTGGGTGGTCAGGTAGTTCGTCGCGGCGCGCGCATTGCCCTCTGCGAGGAATACTTCCATCCCGTCGCCTCTGTGGTTGGTAGAAATTCGATTGGTGGTTATCTGATGGCGGCATGGTGGGTGTTGCCGCGGCGGGTCCGACGGTGTCTTCTGTGGTTGGTAGAATTTCGGTTGGTGGTTATATGCGGGTGGCATGGTGGCGCGTAGCCGTCGCGGAAGGTTGTGGTGGTGGCTAGCAGCGACGACCCGTCTCGTAACATGGTTGCGGTGGTCTAGGTATAGATATTCAATGACGTGGTAACACCTTATCTAAGAAATGCAACAGCGGTGGAGACGATTTGCCACGTTCTCGGGTTCAGCAGACCAACAACACCTCCTCGGTTGTGTGGACCCTCGGTGGTCGCCGAGTGTGATTGGTTGTTAAGAATTGTTATATTTACTATGTATTTCCTGCAGCTTCGCAGTCCAAATCCAATAATAGCCAGTTCGAAGAGAGATGTACGGAGGTCCCTATAAAATTAGTCTTTTAATTAGTGTCTAATCTCTGCGCTGATATTTTCATTGACAAATTCATAAGGAATATGGTTCCTAGTTTTCGGGAATTAAACACGACCTGCTAGGGATTTGCTGTGAGGGATGGTCTCGAAAACGATAGTAGTAATATTCCATTCGGCGGAACCGAGCGACCCGTCTCGGGATAACCAGAACCGTGTTGCCGTGTTCCGCTCGGGTGAGGTGGATGAGTGAATCAACCAACAGTGGCTACAATGAACAGTGCTTGGAAGGGTTCGAAAACGAGTTTGATAACGACTATATGGACGACGACTATATTTCCTCATTCGATATTCCGGTCGCGGTGGAGACATTTGACGATTTAGACACTGTTGCCATTGCGACGCCATCTAGTCCGAACCAAAGCGAATACGGCGAAAGTGATTATGGTGGCGCGATGTGGAGCGGGTCAGAAGCGGCGGCACCCACCATGCCACCCACCGCGGCAGCACCCACCATGCCACCCACCACGGCAGCACCCACCATGCCACCCACCATGCCACCCACCGCGGCAGCACCCACCATGCCACCCACCGCGGCAGCACCCACCACGCCACCCACCGCGGCAGCACCCACCACGCCACCTAGCATACCGGGACCAATGAATAATTTCGAATATGATAGCGATGATAATATGTCCCACACTGACGGAAGTGATCCATCGTCGGGTGAAGACAGTGATGTCATGCGCTATCAAGTCTCCATTGGGATCATAAGAATTGTGCGACGAGAACGACGCCGGCATCAAGGGGATTATGAGGGGGAGGACCACGAGTCAATTTGATCATTTTGTCTAGGTCAAGCATTTTTGTGTGTATACTCTGTAGGTCCAATATGTGCAAAAAAAAAACAAAGAACAAAGAAAGGAGAATATTTTTGAGTAAATTGTGCGTTTGTCTAACAGTAATGGATAAATGTTGAACTCCATTACACCAGATCATCGCGTGCGCCAAGCATATACGCCCCCCCCACACCACCTCATCTTGATTTTCGTTTACAGAACACAGTTTCGTACCCTCGTTTTCTTCTTCAACATGTGCTGGTACCGACAAGTTATTGTTATTTAAAATTACAAGTGCGTTTATTATGTCCGGGTTTACCACATAGTCCGCATATCTTGGGTTTTTTCTTTGTCGTAATTTTCGTTGGCTCGGTTGTCTCCTCCCACTTGTTCGCTTTGTTGATGATATCGTGGAAGCGCGGTTCGTCGTCATCCGTCGCGAGCATGACGCGGTCAATCACAGTCCTCATGTCGCCATTATGCTCCTCGTACGCCGCCATGACGTCACGCACTTCCTCTGACAGCGCGAATGGGTGGGGTGTTGTATGGGTGATTGGTTGGTTCGCATGCATGCGTTGCTAGTTCTTCCGCTGGTTCTCAGACTTTCGTTGCAAATGTGAGTGCACCTTCCGAGCCGCGGTATTTATTTGCGAACTCATCGATCCGCTCCTCAGTAACTTGAGACAACATGTATGGTGACTTGACGGTGTCGGGTTGCTCTGTCGCGCCTGGTGGCTCTGTAGCGTGTGGCGGCTCGGCGAGAACAAGTGTTTTTCCAACCTCATAGAACTCTAAGAGGCGTTTACTTTTGTTGTATTTTCCGATGCCCTCTCCAGAGGTCTTGTCGTAAATAAACCCCTCTTCATCAATCTTATACTCGATGTTGTGTGAGAAGAACGGTTCGACTTCAACTTCGTCCTGCGCACCCCTACCCAAAGCGGACAAACGTGTCACTGTGTTCGTATTATTCTTTGCGTCCAGCATATCCCCGCGGTATGTATTTGCGAACTCCGGTTGTTCGGTGGCGACTAGTTGCTCTGCCGCACCTGGTTGCTCGATGGCAACAAGTGATTTCATAACCGGGTGCATTGAGAAGAGACCAGTGTTTTTGTGGTATCTCCCAACAGCCTCTCCGGTGTCATTGTCGTAAACAAATCCATCTTCATCAATCTTATACTCGATGTCTAGAGAGAAAAACGCCTCGACTTCAACTTCATCGCGAGGCCCTCCCCCCAAACCAGTGCAAATACGGGTCATCGTCTTCGCATTATTCTAAGCATTTGATACATGGAATGATGCAGTAGTTATTTATATAATAGCCGCGCGAAATGGTGCAGGAGTGCAAGTAATCTATATATACAATGATACCTTAGTCGGTTCATCTTTCTCGGTCGGTTCACTTATCATAGTCTCTTTGATAGTAGATGACAATTCGTCAACACAGTCCTTTGTCTCATGTACCGGCATTGTGTCTAGCATATCTTCGAGTGCGTTGATGATGGTTCCTGATAGGTTTTGCTCACACAACCATGATATTTCATCGTCGGTTCGTGTCTGACACCATTCGTCCATAGTTTTGACAGCCTCGGTCGTGAGTGGCTTGGTCCTTTCCGCCAATTCTTCTGCCGCGTTAATTCTCTCGATATCTTCGATTCGATTGGCAAAAACCGCGGTTGCTTCCCTCGTTACATTTGTCAACCGCTTATGGAACGCCCTTAACAGTCGGACCTCTTCTCCCATGATAACTGGCGGTGCTTGTTTGTGATGCAATTGTCAATTTGTTGTAGTGTCCGCGGAGCCACCAATTAGGTCCTTGTACAAAATTTCCTTGGTGGATTTTGTCAGTTGTTATACCACTATCATACTGACTTTATTTCTATTAAGTGAACAAGATATCTATTTCCCTTATAATTTGAATATAAATAGATCCAGTACAAGCCGGCGTTATACATTCTCTGAGGTGGAACGATTTTACGGAAATCCTCGCCAAGTCCCAGGTGCGGACACAACTTGGGTCATGAGCCGGAGAGCTGGTCCCGGACGAGGGCGTCCGCCTAAGAACTCTGTCTGGAACTATGAGCTCGGCAAATATGTCACCTCGTCCGGTTCTCATCACCCCTCGCCGTTGCAATGGGGTCCTGTAACCGATAACAATGAATCGCAGAATGCTTCCACTAAAGATGATGGTGGTTCCTCTCTACCGCCTCCGCCGCCGATGTTTTCGTGGGACTCCGATGACTTTGAAGATGCAGTACTTGATGTAGGTCGTCGTCAAGGTCCATACCGCAACTGTACTCGCGGACAAAGAGATGTGTCCGGACAATATGAAGATGGTTACTATGCGCAGGTGCTGATATTCCCCAAGATATAATGTGGCACACATATTTAAACCCGCCCCCACCGCCATCATTGTAGGTCCGGCGGACGAAATCCACTTCAACTACGTCAACTGCATCGGTTAAAGAACCGGCGAAAGTGTACTTGCCACCGTGTCGGTTCAAACTGGACCGCACGGCTTCATCGCCTACTCGCGCAAAAGATATGTCTTCGCTATTTCCGATTCCTATAATGAAATACGCCGAGTCGGTTCCATCGTCAACACGGTTTTCGGTGTTCAAATATGAGACCCCACCACCTTCTCTGCAGCGTAGTCTTTCGGAACAAGCAATCGAACTACTCGTGACTGGACTAAATGATATCGATTTTCGTGATGACAACTATGACTTCGATGAGCAAGACTTCGCCGAAGATTTTATGCACACGGTAAAGAGTGAATTCTACGTGTGGTACATCCTCAAGACAGACCAAGAGAAAAAATGGCTTAATAAAAACCAAGATGCGACAAAGATGATTCGGCTCGCCCTGAACGGCTTCGACAACTTGATGAAACTTAATGGTGTCTAGTTGTAAATGTAAATAACAGATACACAAGCGAGGACACGATGCGGATGAACCGGGTGAATAATCTATTTGGCTGTTATTGGAAAAGGAGGATTTTATGTGAAGAATTCATAAAGCCGTTGGAGGACTGCTTTGAATTTCTAATGAAATAAATTAGTATATTTGACAAGACACGTTTCGGATACATTCGTCAGCAGCGCATTATAAATGAATGTTGTATAAAAATAATCACTGCATTTTCAGCGCCGGTGTAAAAATAATGTGCTTAGGACATCGCGCACGTGCTATTGTATTTCCTGCCTGGGGATTTAAAGGAAAATGCTTTCTTTATTATTTCATATTTCCACAACACGTTTTTGTACCGCCAAGGTAACTTCACCCGGGCAATCCCATTCTCTCATGTCTGGTCCGGGTGAGTTGACGTCCAGATAGTAACAGCAATATCTGGATGAACTGTACGAAGCGCCTCCAGCGCATAACTGCTAATTGTGTAGCCAAATACACCAGTTTTCGCACAAAACGAGGTGAGATTACCAAAGCTTGACGAAACCGCGTTGACAACACTATCGTTGATTGGTGTATTGCCCATGTCAATGTATGATATATTGGGACAAGTTGCGCCGAGCGTAAAGATGTATTGAACCAGATTGTTGGGGTTTTCCCAATTATGATCATAATCTTCTGTTTCTGGAATTCCGCATAGAGCAATTGACCGTAGTTCGGGGTACAGCTGCCCCATAGCAACCATTACCTGCCCTACACATTCGATATTACTCCCATGGCATTCACGGAATGCTCCAATACATCCTTTCGAGAAAAAGCATTGTGGCCAATCTTGCTTTCGTATTGAGACAATGTCGAGTTTTCCCATGAGCCGTTTAAACCAAATAGTGGGCTGAGATTCTTCGTCTTCGTAATAAAACGAGTTATCAAGTAACCCCGACACTCCATTGTCGACATGAAATGATATGATGTAGGTATGAATTATCTTCCGAATGAACTCTTCCGAAAATGAGTGTGCGAACCTATCCATTTGCATCATAACATTTGCTTTAAATAATATTGTGTGAAATGTTTCGTTGTCCGAGCGGTGATTTATCAACTGAGGTTCCCCTCGATGTCGGAGAATATGCAGAAGTTCTTCGTTCCGGGACCAAACTTTCATAAGCGTCATCAATACTGAAATGACGTGGTGTTTCGCGTCGTCGTGTTCCAGCAACCGCTTGACATCATTTGCGCATATACAATACCATTCTTTCGATACAAACATTCCTTCTCTATATCCGATAAACAACACAAGCATTCGTACCGCTCTTGGGTGTACCATGATCCCGCGAGCGAGGTATTGCGATAGGTTGCTCGCCCAGTAGCAGGCGTTCGGTGCGTTGTCGAAGTTTGTTACCGAGGTCATGGTACAGACAACCCAACTCGTTCTCAGAAAGAGACTGTCGAAAAGCCGGTCGCCAATGGATTGTCGCAACAAAATCACGGAAGCCAGGAAGCAAAGAAAATACAAGGCTACGTGTGAGGCAAATAATAACGAAAATCTCGATCGCTAGGGAATGTAGCTAAGAGAATACATTTAAACAACTGGCTCTTTGAATTCTACATTTGCCCACCTATTTTCCGAATTCCCTTTTCCGAATTGTTCTTCTTTGTTTGCTCTGTGGGGAGGGGACCCTCAGTGTGCAGAGACTAAAAACTTGCGCCATGGCGTCTGCCGAAGAAGAAGATAGTAGCCTGTACCTCACGCATCGCACCTACCCGGTTATGCAGTGGAACCAGAAGGACCTCACGCTGCTCGCCGCCACCGCCGACGGATACAATGAATCTGTCGATCGTTCCACGAAAGTCGCGCGGACCATCAAGGAATTCAATGGAAACAATGGACCAGGTGTCTGCATCTTCGAGGAGGTTCGCACTGGCGGTGGTGGGAAGCGAGCACTCGAGTTCATCGTGGATTACCTTAACAAGAATTCATATGACGATTCGTGGCGTTACAAACTCTCTGGCGAAGTGAACCCGCAGGGGCGCCGGCGGGAACTCTACGCCGTCATTTGGCGCCAAGAATTGATGGGCGACTTGCACGCCGACCCGGCGGAGAACGGGCACCGCATCATGACCGACGGCTTCTACCCGAAATATGGACGGCGCGGCGCCGAAGAGAAGGAACCGTTATCCAATGACCCGCCGAAGTTCGCCGGCACCACCATCCAGTTCGCCGGCTGCAACATAGAACTCGCCACGGTCCAACAGTCGTGGGCGACACTTGACAGTGATGGAGAAGTAAACCTCTACTTCGACCGGGCACCAGTCCTCTTCTCGTTCTCACCGCCAACATCAACGTTTGACATCCACATCGTCGTTTGTCATGCCGCCACCGGTGGCGAGTTTAAAACACCGTATCAGAACATGATCGAGGCAGCGTTCGTCCAGAGCATCTGCACCCAGTCCGTCGAGCAAGGCAAGTACGTCGTCCTGTTGGGCGACTTCAACACCGACGAGGAATACAACAAGACGGGGCGCATGTGGGACGCCGATGTTCCGTTCACTGTACAGATCGAAAACGACCTCTTCGCCTCCACCAAGCAAGCATTCTTGGAGAAGTTCTACCGAGGCGTGCCGAGTGGGTTGCCCACAAACTTGTTCCCGTTCTTGGCAGGCGGTGGTGCCACGCCCAAGCATAACGACGACATCTGGCTCCCCGACGTCGACGAGAAGGTCCGACACATCACGTTCAATGGGAAACTCGACAGCGGTGTACACAAAGGCGTAATTCATAAGATCCCCCAATATGTGCTCATCGCATGGGATGTCAAGACCCGCGCCTACTTCGACGCACTCGGCAACACCAATTTCAAGAGCGCCAGCAAGCACACCCTCAACCGTCTGCTTTCCATGACGTGGAGTGACCACCGCCCTATCACGGTGATCATCTCGCCCACTACGGAGTATGTCAACTTCGGAGACGAGGTTCAATGGGACTCGGGTATTGAAGAGAGCAGCGACGAGGAGATGTCCGAGGAGATGACTGCCATCTTGGAGCTCAAGGATAAGATCGAGCACGGACCGTACAATCAAGAAGAACTCGCTCGTCTCAAGGCCGAACACGACGACGCGGTCGCTATCTGGCAACGGAAGCAAGAAGAAGAAAAAGACAAAGAGAAGTGTGCGCTCTCTGATGCCGACGCGGCGTTCCGACCCAAGAACTGCAATGAAACGGCAACGAAGGAGGCAAACGAGACCCAAACGAAGAAACAGACGGCGCTTACGGAGTTTTTCCCGTAGAGCAATCAAGCATATCTGATAGAAAACATTGTTGCAACATGTCTGTTCATTCACTATATCAACGACCGCGCGAAAATTGAGAATTTCACAGGCAGTGTCATGATGCTCTATTTGTGAAATGAATTAGATGACAGTGGTATTATGGACCAATGCCGCCGTGTTGTGTATTTACCGAATAGATTTCTAAGTGCGTCAATTCGATAAAAATATATAATTATACAAACGGTACTTATACACGTGTAATATAGCTGTTATATTTTCCGGATCAACCACAAGAACTCTTCGTTTTTTTCTTTTTGTTCCTTGCGTTTATAATCCACCATCCCTTTCAGTCGATTATACGTCTTGTGTTCAATTGGTATTTTACGAACATGTCCAAATTGCTGAAGGCTGGCATCAAGCTCATTTATAGGAATGATCCCACAACTGTTGTATGAAAGTAATATATATTTTGATTTAGTATTTGAAATAAGTTGTAAGAGAGCCTGTTTTGCGTTTGTGAAACTATTATAGTCTGATTTTACCCAATTTTTTGGCTGCCCTCGGTTTGTATCCGGAATATCAACATACAAGTCCCAGTTGTTTATGATATCCAACATGAAGTAATATACACTATATGCATGCTTATTGTACGGGGGATCATAATAAACCAAATCTAATTCTGGTAATTCAGTTACCCATTTGTTTGTATCCATTTTTGTTATATTCACGTCGCAATCCTTGTCGCAGAATATAGGGGTCTGTATGCTGATGGGTTTTGTAATTCGTGATAAACACGCTTTTTTTTTCCCACCAAACGAACCAATCCCTTGTTCATCTTTGAAGTATGCTGAAAACTGTCCGTTGGTATTGGTGTTGATTGAAGATGCTACTAAGAGTGGTGCGAGGATAAATGGACGAAACCTCTCAGGCAACGTGTCGATATAATTTCGCACAACATCAATCCGTCGTCCATTTTCATGTGTATAATACGCTCGTTCGCCTGGTTCAATTTTGTCGCTTTTGGGCGCCCAATGCCTTGATATCCACGACCTTCCGCCATTTTTCTCTTCAGCAATTATATTCACTTGCTGAATTTGTTTTTTTATTTCTTCTTGAAACTCCTTGTCGGGTGACGCCAAATAGCATTTATTCAAGGTTTCCGAGTAGCCCGAGATGTCGTTTGCATATAGTGAATGCGAGTGTTTTTTTAAAAGGCGCGATACAATCCCCGAACCAGAGAAGCCATCGCCTGCCGAAATTTCTTGGACACCCAATTCTTTTTTCACTATGGCAATTGCGTCATCAATATGCTTTATGATTTTCCGCTTATTCCCCATGTACGTGATTATTTGTGTTTTCATATACGGACCATCACTCATCCGTTCACATCCCCCTTTTTCCACCTTGTCCAAAATGCTGGCTGCTCGTAGAAGGTTGTGAATACCTCCATAATATTCTGATTTTTGCATCGCAATTTGTTTTCTGAAGTTGTCTGACTTTGTTTGATTCTCGTGGACATTTTCACAAAACCCGTTTCAATTTTTCTGAAGAAGCTGCTGCATAATTTACATGTTTGTGCATCTTTACATGTTTGTGTACAGATACTTTCGAAAAATGCCATTGAATATTAGGGGGTGTTGTCCTTATTTAATTGTTCATATTTAAATTCATTGCGGATACACGGAATATTTTATGCAGCGCAAATTCCAAATTGTGTAGTGTTTCGGGGAACCCTGCTCGCAGTGTCTTACATGGACATGATTCACCGGTGGTGTTGTGCCATTCGGGACGCGGTTGTTCTCTTCGTCAACAGGCTCGACATGCGGCAGCAGGTCCTCTCCGCCGCGGAGGACATCGAGGACAACACTACTACGGTGGAGGTCATTGAGGACGCCGAGGACAACACTACTACGGCGGAGGTCATTGAGGACATCGAGGGCAACACTACTACGGCGGAGGTCATTGAGGACATCGAGGGCAACACTACCATGGCGGAGGTGACCTACGAATGAGTGACCACGTTCAAAGTTGTTGAACTACCACGGCACCCTCACACGCACCACCAGGTGACAGATCGCAACAATAACTTCTTTCGCAGAGCAAGGGCGGCGGCGAGCCTTATCGCTCTTGAGAACAATGTCTCTGTTGCCGCGCTCGGGTGCATTCTAGAGGAGTATGAGATGGAGCTCCGCATTGGACTATGGGGTGCCCTTCTTCGCGAAGAGACCGCATCTGAGGAGCGAAACCGGGGGGTTTCTCCGAACTAATACAATTTGTATAAGAAGTAATGCGCTTCTCTCTCCAAATTGATTTTTAGGGGAGGAATTGAAGCAAATGAAATGCGCTCCGAAATCAGCACTGGGTGCATGACTGACAAATAATGCTAGTATTATGAACAATGATATTTACACCACGTTGTTCTCGGCTGATTAGCGCCCCTGCCCCCCCGACAAACCCTGTTATTAGGGTATATATGATACCTCGTGACACATCGACCCCCCCCCGCCCCAATTATTGTGAGCGGGATATCCGCCGTAGTGCACAATGCCACCATACACCCCTTCGCGAGCCCATGCCTTGTGGGCGTTGGACTTTTAGTGTAGAGTACTGACAATCAATCAATTGTTCTCGTTACTCGTCCGCGATAGCAGACCATTCGTCGCCGAGGCACCCGTCTGGACCCATGTGCGCCATTTGGTTAGGTTGGTTAGTCAAGCATCCAATGCACACAGGGTCTTTCACTGACTTACCACCACCACCACCGGTCTCGGCGACCTCTCCACCGCTCGCTTCGGATATGGTCGGTGGGGTGGCCTCGGTATCGCTCTCCTCCTGGTCCTCAGTCTCATTCTCTAGCAACCGCTTCCCGAGCTCCGTAGACTTAAACTTCATGTAGCGCTTATCGGACTGTTCCCAGAATTTCTTGTTTGCGGCGTCCTCACGAAGACGCTTCCGGTCGGCGACATCTCGACGCCTCTGTTCGGTTGCTCGGCGTTTCTGTTCGCGCTTCTGTTCGATTTCCTTCTTGACCTCCTGCCTGCGCTCGTACTCGTCTGCATACATTTCATCGGTGTGCTCCGTGATATTCGGTGGGTCAAATGTTTCGAATGTTGCGCTATACAATTTGAATACGATCCCGGGTGGTGTCCATGGGGCAACTGCCCACCCCTTGCCTCCATAACCGTAGGTATCATCTTTCACGATGACAAGAGAGGTTGGAGAAACTGCCTTCAAGGTCTCGAGTTCCCATATGAGCTTAGCTGGGTACTCAAGTCCGGCGTCGAGACCTTCCTTAATGCAATCCGTCATTTCCATCTTGCTCTCAATGAACGCGAGACGCTCCTGAGAGCCGACCCGCCCTTTCTTCTTCTTTGCGGCTACGGTAGCCATGGTGTTTTCTATTCTGAAAATACTGCATTCAGAATTCTGATTGAATTCGTGGAATACTCAAGGTTTATATCTTCTTTTATAGTTTCATGCTGATTGGTGGAAAAATGTTTATAGCCAGCTCTTTGAGCGTCGTCATCATGAAAATATGGAGGGTCTCATAAAATCATTGGTTCTTGTTGAACCCGCCATCATGTCCGCGCCGACCCCTATGAAGTTCACAGACGCGGGGGTGAGATGGACAAAGAGCGATTTCGAGACCGCTGCGGCAGCCCAATCATTTGGTCTCGAGACAAAGATGTTTCGCAACACTTTGTATGAAAGGGAAGTCGCAACTGCGCTCGCTTCGAAACCACTCGGCTCCACATCTGTCACGACCCTGGATAACAAATCCTCGTCGTCCACGGCCGCGATTGTTCGCGGGCGTCTTCCTACCGGAAAGGTTCTTTCGCGCGATGGGTCTTCATATATCAACGACCGTTCTAAGAAAGGTTCTTCTGCTCGCAAGTTGAAAGAAACTACTCATGTATGGGAACTTTCGGGCGGAACCACCGGGAGGGGTGGGTGGGTGTTGAAACCACAATCTAGCACATCCACTGATGTGGTAGATGGAAAAGTCATCGCATCATCTTCAAGCAAGCCACCTGCGTCTAAAAAACGCTCAGCTTGTGTAGGCTGTGAATGTGGTGGGTGCAATAAGTTCAAGAAGATCAAGAGCGCGGCAAGCGAATATCTGGCAGCCGCGGACATTCTTTCCCGCGAAATGGACACACTTTAATTTGCACTTATCGGACGAGTGGTGGCGGAGAAGCCTTGATGTTGGGACAACGTTATGGTAGATGAGCAAATATATTTCCGCGTGTAATGTAAAAGACAAATGGCAGAACAAGAGTCAATTGTTCCGTGGTTTTTTTATATCATAGAGAATCGCGGTTATACTTATGCCGGGGTGTCTCCATATTATGAGCGCCGATTGCGCCAGCATAACGGTGAAATTAAAGGTGGTGCGAAATACACAACCAGCAAAGGTCCTGGCTGGACACATATTTGTCTTGTTTGTGGGTTTCGCAACAAGATTGAAGCGCTACAATTTGAATGGGCTGTAAAACACGCGCCTCCTCGGAATAAAGGGGGTATAAAATGTCGTATAAAAAAATTATACGACATATTTAGAAAGGAACGTTGGACGTCAAAATCGCCGCTTTCACAAGATGTTCCTCTTGAGTTGCATTGGAAAGTAAATGTTGACTTAAATGAGATAGACTGTGGTGTCTTGCCTGGTAATGTGGTTGAATTTAAATAATTACAATGCTCTGAAATGGTTAACGATTGGAGAGAGAGTTCCAAATGTTACAGCGTTGTCATCGTCATGGACATATTCTTCTTATGTTGTTTTTCGATTCTGTCGTGGATCTGTTCTTTTGTTGGCGATTTTTTGCGTTTCTTTCGTTTGACAATGATTGTTTGTTTTTTGGAGTTTGTGTTCATTTTTTCGTCCATGGTATGCAATCTCAATTTCTACATATCCGAGAATCTATTTCATTTTTTGTTAATTTTTGTAAAATATAATTCAATAAAAATATGAATATTTAAATACAACGAAAAAATACAATGTAAATCATCAAATGAATTGTAAAATAAGTTGTAGTTTTGGAGAAATAATAGACAAGGTGACAATTTTGAATATTAAACAGAGAAAAGTGACAAATCAAGAGGCGCTGTTTAATATTCAAACTGAATTGAGATTGATTGAAAATGACAACCCTCAAATAAAGACAAAAGACAAATTGTTCGGCAACCTATATGATACCAATTTGAAATTGTGGGAACTAGAAGATAAAATCCGGGGAAAAAGTTCTAAAAAGGAATATGATTCTGAATATATTAAATGTGCTGAATTAATACACACAATCAATGATTTGCGCTACAAAATAAAGAGAAAAATCAATGAGAAATATAATTCACTCATTAAAGAGGAAAAAATATACGACTGTAACATCAAAATTGAATACGAACAATTAGAACGCGGGAAAATCCTGTACACAAAGGGCGAATATAAAGAATCTATGAAAGTTCTAAAATCATTAATGACAAAATACAAAAATTACGAGGAATATGACGAATTTTATATTGATTTGTTATTTTCGTACAACAATATTTGCTCCATTTTCAATGTCGAGTTTCCCTATTATGAAAAGATTACCGAGATTATGAAAAATATAGATATTCTAAATATAAGTAAAGAACAAAAACAATTCTGTAAAGAAAATTACGCGCTATCTTGTTTGTCACAAAATAAATACAATGAGAGTTATGATTATTTGAATCAATTGAATCTCGCCGAAAGAAATAAAGAATTAAATGGGAAAATGGTGAAACACGATAATATGTCTTTTTTCAAAGAGGGAGATAACAGAAAAACCTTACTTTTGTATAACGGTGGAGGAATAGGCGATGGGTTTATGTATGCCAGGTTCATTCCCATTATTCTTGAAAGATTTCCAAACAATGATATCATTTTTATCAGCGACAAAAGAACCTCGTGGATATACCAAAAAACGTTTGAAAAGAATAAGTCGGTTACTATCAAAGATTATAGTGATGAAAATGTGTGTTTTGATTACCATTGTAATGTGATATGCTTGATAAAATACTTGGGGTATGAATACGACACATTGCCGTTTACACCGCTATTTGAAACAATAACGTTGGACCCTTCTTTGTTATGTAGACAAATATTATGGAAAATATCATGTGAAAAAAAAGACAAAAAGTGTTACATTTTTAATTGGAAGGGTAGTAATAATAATGCGCAAGAGTTAAAAAACAGAAAAATGGAATTAAAACACGCGCGATCTTTGTTTCAAATGAAAAATATAAACTGGATCATTGTAACAAAAGATCTGACAACAGAAGAAACCGAAATATTAGACGAATATGATAATGTATATTATTTTGGGAATATTTTAGACTCGCACGGAACATATATAGACACGCTTTGTATAATGAGGCATGTAGATGGTGTTATTTCGACAGATACATCTATAATACACCTGTCCGCGAATTTAAATGTTAATACTTACGCCCTGTTGACAGTTGGCTGTGAATGGAGATGGTCACGAAGCGATAAAACAACATATTGGTATCCAAATGTGAAATTATTTCGACAAAAACGCTTGGGAGATTGGGGTGACGTGGTCAGGGAAGTTGTGGATGAATTAAAAGCGAATAAAGTTTAAAGATATGCTCTGACTATTATTTATAGAATACGCGATAATAATGAATCGTTTTTTTATTTGTACAAACTTGTTGTTGTGTGTGAGTGGTTTCAATGTACCAAATAGTCATATAAAAAGGCGCGCAACCGGATTGAAGATTGCGCGTAAAGACGTGATTAACAAATTTTCAATTGGAGAGCATAGTGGTCAGTCACCGGCAGATTTGACAAAACATATTTATGACGAAGTATCAAAATACGGAGTTGCTCAAAGCTATAATGATTTTCAAGCAAGCATTCAAAATAACCAAGTGGAAGGTGTAAGTCTTTTGACTCAAAACGAACAAATTAAAGGTATTGTTTCAATTGATAAAATGCATAATATTGGTAGTTATGATATTTCAAATTTCCATGTTACTAAAATGATTCCATCATTAGTATCAAGTCTTTTGAATAACCTGGATAAAAATCACATAAATTACGATGTTTTGTATTTACCTGAACCGATTGAACTGGGTACTATTGTTTCGAACGTTGTTCAATTTGCTGCACTTTACTTAATTGGTAGCATTTTACTTCGGGGCATTGTACCTCAGTTGCGAAATAATAATCCTATGAATATGATACCAGGTGCGGGTGGGGGGGGTGCGTTTACTGAAGTGGAATCGGGGTCAATCGACGTTGATTTCAGTAGTGTTGCCGGATGCGATGAAGCCAAATTTGAGTTAATGGAAGTTGTTGATTTTTTGAAACAACCGGAGAAATACGAGAAAGCTGGTGCGAAGATCCCAAAGGGTGTATTATTGGAAGGACCACCTGGAACGGGGAAGACATTGTTGGCTCAAGCAGTTGCGGGAGAGGCAAATGTGAACTATTTGTATTGTTCTGGTTCTCAATTCATTGAAATGTTTGTGGGCGTTGGCGCCTCTCGCGTGCGAAATCTTTTCCAACGGGCGAAGGAACTCTCACCGTGTGTCATTTTTCTAGATGAAATTGATGCGATTGGGCGTCAGCGCGGCGCCGGACTTGCGGGTGGAAATGATGAGCGCGAACAAACGCTGAATGAGATTTTGACAAATATGGACGGATTTATCAAAAATGAAGGTATTATTGTAATTGCGGCTACAAATCGTGCTGATATTTTGGATAATGCTCTTACACGACCAGGACGATTTGATCGTAAAGTAATTGTTCCTTTGCCTGATATGGAAGGACGCCGAAAAATAATTGATATTCACTTCAATGGTAAGAATGTTCACGAGGTCTACAAAAGTGGATACTTAGATGAGTTGGCGAGATTGACAGGTGGATTTTCAGGAGCCGATATTGCGAATTTGGCAAATGAGGCGGCAATTCTTAGTGTAAGGTACAATGAGTCATACATTACGGATACCACTATTTACAATGCGTTTGAAAAAATGACAATAGGACTGCCCAGCGCAAGTGAAAATCGCCCCGAAGATGTGATTCGTCTCGTGTCTGCTCACGAAGTTGGACATGCGCTCACAGCCCATTTATTCAAGGACATGTTTACAATCCAAAAGGTCACTATTAATTCAAATAAAAATGGTGCTGGTGGATATACTCTGTTTACTCCAAAAGACAAATATGAATCGTTTCCTACTAAGAAGTTCCTGCTTGCGAATTTGATGATTTCGTTGGGCGGACGGGCCGCAGAGCAGGTCTATTATAGTTATAAGAGCAGTCCAACTCAAATGGACGACGCAATCTTCAAAAATATCCCCGACCTTGAAATCACAACAGGTTCGTCAAACGACCTAAAACAGGCAAATAGCATTGCGAGGCGTTATGTTGCCACGTTTGGTATGGGTAAAAATATAGGGATTTACGATGGAAACGATTCAACGCAGCCGTTTCTGGGACGAAATATTGCGACAAATAGCGATAGGCTGAGCGAATACAGCAAACAAGAAATTGATCGTGAAATTGAGGAATTGGTAAAGTGGGCATATGAACAAACGCGAAGTATATTGGAAAAAAATAATGGAGCGTTTAATAATTTGACACAACTGCTTATCGAACAGCGCAATTTGGATTCAAGTGATTTTGATAAAATTATTCTGAAATATTAATTAATCATGAAAGTAATACACATTTTCGTTTGAATTGTCATTGGCACAAGTTCTACAAACATATTGTTGAATATTATTTACAATGATTGAAACCAGTTTTCTAGTATTGTGATTACAAAGGGAGCACTCAAGCGGTTTTCGGGTTTTACATATCTTTTGGTGCGCACACCAATCGTCTTTTTGACATTCTTTACTACAATAACGAACTTCAAAACACCCTGAACATTTAAGGAATTTTTGGGATTGTCTTGGTTTCGCACCACAATGCCAACAATTTTTTGAAAATGTTTTGATATATTTCATTTTTGGTAGAGGTTCCATGTTTGTGTGTGGATAACAAGACAAAGTATTTGTTTATTTCAATTTTTTAAAAATAATATATTTAAAGCATTTGTTGAAAGCCAAAATTAAACACACTGTTCAAATATTTTTTTAACAATCTTGTTTGAAGAATTGGGGACATAATTGTATATCACATTTTTGAAAAATAAATATTCATACACAAACAAGCAGAGAAAAGTTATACTTTGATTTTTTAATATGTTGTAATTTAATATCACAATATTTGTACGACTAAATTTAAGAAAAATGTTGAGTAAAACAATTGTACACAATAAATAAGTGTTTAGCATAATAGTATTGTTAAAAGGTAGTTCCTGGTTGTAATTATCTCTTTTGTCTTTTTGATAATCATATAACGATGAAAAATCAATATCATCGTTTATGTTTGTGCAAAATAGATTGCCAACTAAAATCACATCTTCAATCTGATTTAAAATTGCTTGGTCTTCTTCTTTGGTAATATAAAGCCAAAAAAACAAAGACTCAAAAATAGAAAATATGAAAACATGAACAAATACTTGGTAAAAATAAGAGACGACGTATATATAGTCATTCGCAATTTCATCATTATTAATGTCTAGTTTTGGAGATTCGGCGTTTGATATTTCATTTTTCTCAATATCAATTGTAGACATTTCATAGTTGGCTAAGTTTTGCGAGCTGACATTTTTCTTCATACCGATCATTGATAAAGTCATGATGGTTTCATATGATTATAATACTCTTCAAACATATTTATATTCATAACTAAACTAAATAGAAAAATGGTGAACAAAAAAATGGTGAACAAAAATAAAGGTCTCATAATGACAATATAATATGAAAGATTTCAACAAATTATATTATATTGTAATTACTTGTTTCAACTACTTAACGCTTGCCTTTTCTTTTACTTTTCTTTGCTGTCTTCTTTGAAGTCTTGTTCTTTTTTGATTTACCCGCCACGTCCTTCTTGACGTAGCCGAATTTGCCCTTCTTGGCAAAATATCCGTGCTTTTCGAGGCGTTTCTCTTTCTTGGCAGTCATTTGCTTCTTTCTGGAAACAATTTCTCCGTGCTTGTTTTTCGCTAAATCTTTCTTTAAAAGACCACCAGTTGTTTTCTTGGCAGTTCCATGGAACACCTCCGCTCTCGAGCCGACTGTTTTTTTGAATACTTGTTTTCTAGGCATACTTTGAATTATATATATTACAAAGAAAAAAGTTATCATAAATAGTTGTCTTCAAAAGTAAACGCATATTTACCTCCCATATAGCCATTATTATATGTGTAAAAACTGAATGAACCGAAATCATTACTACAAATGTCTATAGTTACATTTCCGTAAAAGAAATCATAAGAACCATTTCCATTTTCATTGTCTTCCGACACATCGCTATACAACAGTGTTAAAGATGCGTCGTAATTTGTGGTATTATATGTTGCGCGATAATATAGTGAACTACCATCTGTTGACTTGTTTTTTGGAATGGTAAAACTAGATGACACGTCGCCACTTGCCAATGAAGCGCTTACATCGCCATAATAAATAACAAATTTATAGTTATTGCTAATATCACCCTCTTTAAATCTGTAACTTTGTCCTCGCATAAATTTAAAGTCGCCATTCGCGAGAGATATGGTTTCTCCGTCACTATTTGTAAAGACAAAGTAATCGCCTGTGGTAGAATCTGCTAGAACGCTACCACCACTTACATCTATTTCAATGACCTCATTGCTGATACCGATCTCAACTATATTACTGATATCGCCGTTCAGTATTGTAAACGGATATGACTCAGATATGTCTATTGTGTAACTTCCTACCGAAAGAGTATACTGTTTGCTCTCATATGATGTATCGCTGTTAAAGACAATATAATCTCCAGAATCGTCGCTGACAATATTCCCATTAGAACCATTTGTCAGACTCTCTAGCGCTTCACCGGCACTATCACCTGTTGTAAAAGTGATTGGATTTGAATCGCTTGTACTGATTCCCGGATAATAATTATCACAAATATCTTTAATCACATCACTATCAATTGAAAGCACGTAAGTGGTATTGTCTGCAAAACTTAAGTCCGCATCAAATGGATATATTCGTAATGTATTTGTACCGCTACCAAAAATAATTCCAGAAACATCGTCATTATTTGAAACATCAAAATAAGTAAACTCCAAGCCATCTTCATCTTTTATTGCGATTCGTCCATTACTCGACGTGTCCAAATCAACCGTTTCATTAAAAATTAATGTGATGGGCTGGTTTATATATACATCAGAAACGTCAATATCAACATTAGGAATAAAATATTGTAGTTGAGGTCTCGGGTCTTCTATGGTTTGTATGGAATAATCGCTCAACGAAGAATCCGCAATTGTAAACTGAATATTACTTGAATCAACGATGCTGTAATCGTCAAATGAAACAGAGTAAACAGTATTATAACTCAACCCGCTATAGTAAATGTATAGTTTGTTGCCATTACTGATATCAGAAACGTAGTTTATTGAATTACCATCGCTATCAACGAAGGCAATATTGTTTCCTCCCGGCACGTCGGCGTCAGCAGGCACAATAACAGGTTCACTAAACTGAATTTCAATGTATCCCGAAACGTCAACTAGCGTTGAACTAGAATCGGGAGTTATTGAACCAAATGTTGGTTCATGACGAGTTTCCGTTTCAAAATCTAGGAGATTGTAAGCAGATATATCGGCAAATGTTTCAATTTCTCCGCTGATTGTATTATAATAAATGTTTTCAAACAAGTCTTCATCCATCAATAACGCATAACTGGTGTCAAACTCCAAACTATTTACATTGTATTTGCTGAATCCGGTTACATAAGTAGCGTTTTTTTCTATATTTTGTGTCAACTGTGTTCCTGGTATTGTAATATCAATAGTATTTTTGGTATCGTTATACAAATATAAATTTCTAGAACTATTAATGTTAATAACTTCATCAAATTCAATATTAAACGATGTTAATAGTATTGAAAAAGGCGTTGTACCTTCAAACATCGGAGTTGAACTGATGTCATAACTGATATCAAACTGCGGTTCTGTATAAACATTACTAATATTCAATATAATATCTGCTTTTTCATTATTGATGATATTGATACCATTTGACATAAAATTCGTGACATATTTTTCCGCCCGATAATAATAGTAGTTGCTGACTATAAGATTCGGGGTCCACACTATTTGAGAATTAGTATTATTAGAATTATTTGTAATCAATTGTGCGTCGGTTAGAAGATTATGATAGGTATAAATGCCAAATGGGTGTTCGGAATTGTCATCAAACGTAAAGTAAATATTATCTCCAATTGCAAAAGTGAGTTCTGGATTATCGTCTTCATCGTCAATCAATCCATTACGATCGTAACCAGCAAAACGATATGTCACATAATCTTCGCTGTAGTGTACAGCGCGAGTATTGGTTCGCACGTTGATATAATAATTTTGCGGCGCGTCGGACGGATCGGTTGTCAACATATTATAATAAGTATTGACGCCCCAATGATGAACCGCTTCTCCCGTTGTGCCGCTGTTAAACATTAACTTGCGAAAGCCGCCCATATAACTGTTTTCTAACGTTTCAAAACTTAATTGCCCAAAATCTCCCGTCACGGTAATATTGATATTTCCAGAATAATAAGTGTAAGTATTTCCATCAGAAGCTATGCTAGTTTCGGAATATGCGTAGTATCCGTCATAAGAAAATAAATCTTCGCGACCTTTATTCAAGAATGCTATAGGGTTGTTTGAAGAAACACCCATAAGGACAAAATTTCCGGTATCAAAACAATATTTTGTTGAACTATCGCTAATATCGTCGAATAACAACGCATTGTCTTGATTGCTGTCAAGACTTATATCACAACTAATGTATGATGATACTTGGTATATGTTAGTGAACATATTGTCAATTGTATCTCCTGAAACGCTTATGGAACTACAATCCACTTGGAAACTGGCGTCTTCGTATAATTCATACCAACTTTGAAAATTGCTTGAAATATCGTTGAAACTTTCGTTATAAATCAACAAATTCTTACCTCCGCAAAATCCATCGTTGTATTCGTATATAGATACTTTGCCAAAGTCGCCAAATACTTGAATGACCAGCGTATGATAATAATAGTCAAACAAAGTCTTACCGTCTGGTCCCAGCCTCTGAAATTTGTATTGTTCTGGTCCAAAATATTTGATACATTCTTCCTTTGAGTTAGTTTGGTCTTTGTTAATAATGGCGATTGGTCTATCTTCAGGAATATTTTTGATAATGTATTGTCCTTTGTACAGTCCATAACAAAGAGATGGGTCATAACTATTACCATCATAATTCAAGGAGATTCTAGTACGATCGTCGACATTCACGGAGTCATCGTTGTAAATATTGCTTAAATTCAAATCGTCGCTGCTTATATCGTGAAAATATATTTCGCTTTCCGGGTAAAGACCAATTATATTATCGCCTAATGATATATCTTGGTAAGGTTCAGGATTCGTCATTGAATAATTTGCGTATTCACCATCAAAGAAAAGCACATCTTCTAGTTTGTTGTAACCCAGTATTTTTGTGTAAAGCGAGCATTTTTCAAAATCACCTAGTACTTTGATGGTAAGTGGTGTATTATAAAAGTTATAAGAACCGTCGAGTTCCCCGGTTTCATCCAGACCCTTCAAATAATGAACTTCCACACTAGATTCATCGCCGTCGACCTGAATAAGTTTTTCCATTGAAATTCCGTACGAGTTGACGCCCTTATTGATAAGCGCAATTCTATTATTCCTAAACCTATATTTTAAAGTATAGTAACCATAATACATACCAAATGATTTTTTAACGTCAGAAATTTGATTGAACCAAGAGTAACTCGTATAAGAGGACGATGTAATAATTTCGGTATAACTTGCGTCACTAGACAGTATATATTTCGGACCATGATTTTCTACGGTGTGTAAAACAGAAGTTCCGAATAAAGGGTTTTTGGTAGTATTTTCTTGCGCGTTGTAAAATAACACATTATTTGGATAAGGAATATTATAAGAATATTCCAAATATAATTGTTTGTAAATATAACCGAAATCATTAAACGAACCAGTCGTATAATCATCCTTATTGTAAATATGAATCGCATAATAATACGAGGGTAGTTCTGGAATATATACAAGGCATGCGCCAGATTCTCCCGGATTACCTACACGGTAGATGCCGTCAATATCTTCAAATAATTGCTGTTGTTTTGAAAAAGATAGAGTTGTACCAGCATTACTTTTATCTTCAAGATTAAATATGTATTTTTTCCCGTATGATAATTTGAAATGAGATTGCATATTATTTATCACGAGTGATTTGATTTTATTGTTGTCATAAACTGTACAATAAAATGTAAAATCCGGATTTTGTATAATGGAAGTTTCATATTCTGCTTGAGCGGCGTCAATATCGGCCTTGTTTTCTTGATAGATGCCAAGTTGTTTTTGTTCGTCATTGCTCAAATTTGATATAATACTATTAAATGTGTCTTGAATATTATATTTTTGTGTTGAAGTCAAACCCGAAGACCTTAAAAGAGAATTATAATAAGTAGTATACACATCATAACCAAGAGAAAATAGCAAATTTTTATTAGAATCAAACTCCGCGCCTATAATAATATTGTTGATACTAGTTGTTGCCGAAGTATTATATTTTACACCCACCCGGTTTTGAATCATGTATGATTGCATCATTTTTGAAGACATATTTTGTGTCATTTTGTAATAGACAAATTAATATATACATTTAAAAAAAATTGAATAATACAACTAAGTTCAAGTAAAGTTACAAACAATCATCATGGCCGAAATCAGCAAACAATATCAGAAAAAAACAGACAAAGAACATATTTTGGATAACCCCGACACCTATATTGGTTCTGTTGAAAATATTGAACAAAAACTATATGTTTACGAGAATGAAAGTTCTTTCAAGGAAATAAACATGGAGCAATATAATCCCGGACTATTCAAATTGTTTGATGAGGGTATTGTAAACTGTCGGGATCATTACATTCGCATGCAAACTAAAGAAGAGTGTCCTGAAAATGAAAAAGTGACCCAAATAAATATTAGCATTAATAATGGCGAAATTACAATGTATAATAATGGCAATGGAATTGATGTCGAGATTCACCCAGAATACAAATTATGGATTCCAGAGATGATATTCGCACATCTTCGCACATCTACGAATTACGACAAGAAGCAGAAAAAGATTACAGGCGGTAAGAATGGGTTTGGGTTCAAACTTGTTCTCATTTGGTCAAAATACGGTTACATTGAGACGATAGATCACAATCGCGGTTTGAAATACACGCAACATTTCAAAGATAATCTCAACATTATTGAAAAGCCGACAATCACCAAAAGCAAATCTAAGCCATACACGAAGGTAATGTTTCGTCCTGACTATGAGCGTTTGGGGCTACCAAATCTTTCAGATTCAATGGTAAAATTATTTCAAAGACGCGTTTATGATATTGCGGGAATTACTCCTAAAGATGTCAAGGTAAAGTTTAACAACGAACTTTTAAAAGTAAACGACTTCCAGTCATATATTAAAATGTATCTGGATGAATATTCAAAGAAGAAATTTGTATTTGAGAAGTGTAATGAGCGCTGGAGTTATGGCGTATGCCTCAATAACGAATACAAACAAATTTCATTTGTTAATGGCATTTTCACAAGTAAAGGTGGTAAACATGTTGAACATATTCTCAATCAGATTACCAAGAAAATGGTTCAATACATTAAACAAAAGAAAAAGGTAGAAGTCAAGTCATCTATTATCAAGGAACAACTATTCGTGTTTGTAAATTGTTGTATTGAAAACCCTAGTTTTGATAGTCAGACGAAAGACTATCTGAATACAGGTGCTTCCAAATTTGGTTCTACTTGCGAAGTAGGAAATAATGTTATTGATAAGTTGGCAAAAATGGGTGTGATGAACGCTTCTTGTGCGTTGTCAGATATCAAAGATAAACAAAATGCCAAAAAAACCGATGGTTCTAAAAGTAAAAACATACGCGGAATTCCGAAATTAGTTGATGCAAACTACGCAGGAACCACCAAATCAAAAGATACCATGTTGATTATATGCGAGGGAGACTCGGCAAAAGCAGGTATTATTTCAGGTCTCACAAATGATGACCGCAATTATATTGGTGTATATCCGATGAAAGGTAAGATTTTCAATGTTCGCGGCGAAACACAGAAAAGAATCAATGATTGTAAAGAGATAAACGAAATTAAGAAGATTATTGGGCTAGAGACTAGCAAGACTTATTCCAATACGAGTAAATTGCGATACTCAAAGTTAATCATCATGACAGATCAAGATTTGGATGGGAGTCACATTAAAGGACTTTGTGTAAATTTCCTCTCTTATCTATGGCCTTCATTGTTGGAGATTCCAAACTTTATTGGGTTTATGAACACTCCAATTTTGAAAGCGACTAAGATGAACAAATCGATTAGCTTTTATAATAACGCAGAATATGAAAATTGGAAACAAAATAATGACAATGGTAAGAGTTACAAGATCAAGTATTACAAGGGATTGGGTACAAGCACGTCGAAAGAATTCAAAGAATATTTCAAAGAGAAGAAATTAATCCACTTTCAATTGCAAGAAAATGACAAGGTGTTGATTGATAAAATTTTCAACAAATCTAAGGCGGATGAGCGTAAAAATTGGTTAAGTGGTTATGACCGTGATAATTGTTTGAATATCAAAAATACACAAATAAGTTATAATGAGTTTATTGATAAAGAACTGATTCACTTTTCAAAATATGATTGCGACAGGTCTATTCCGAATTTGATGGACGGATTGAAAATTTCGCAACGTAAAATCTTGTTTAGCGCGTTTAAGAAAAAGTTGTATTCTGAAATCAAAGTCGCGCAGTTCAGTGGCTATATTTCGGAACAATCCGGATACCATCATGGTGAGGCAAGTTTGAATGGCGCGATTGTCAATATGGCGCAAGATTTTGTTGGTTCGAACAACATTAACTTGTTTGTTCCAAGTGGACAATTCGGAACACGACTTCAAGGCGGTAAAGATCACGCATCTGAAAGGTATATATTTACAAAACTGCATAATATTTCGCGTGGTATCTTTCGCGCAGAAGATGATCCAATCTTGAATTATTTGGATGATGATGGACTTTCTGTTGAGCCAATATTCTACACCCCAATCATTCCAATGGTATTGGTGAATGGAAGCGTTGGTATTGGAACAGGATTCTCTACGAATATTCCTTGTTTCAATCCGACTGAAATTATTAGATACATCAAGAATCATCTACAGGAACATGTGGAAAACAACATTACTCTATCTCCATATTATCGCCATTTCAAAGGAACGATTGAACATGTTGACGATATGAAATATGCCACCAATGGAAATATTGTTGTAAAAAATGATACACTCACTATAACGGAATTGCCAATTGGTGTATGGAATGAACCTTACATTGTGTTTTTGGAAAAATGTCTTGAAGAAAAAAAGTATGGTTTGAAAGATTATAAGGATTTGTCAACTGATAAAGACATTCAAATTACACTAAAATTTGACAATGATATTAATTTGGATAACAAACAAACGCTTCATAATATTTGTCAGAAATTCAAACTGTCGTCAAATATTTCACTAACAAACATGTATTTGTTCGATGAAAACGAAAAACTCAAACACTATGTTAGTGTGTATGAAATCATCGAAGACTTTGTTGAAACCCGATTAAAGTATTACAATATTCGCAAAGAATATCAAATTAAAAAAATGGAAGAAGAGTTGAAGGTATGTTCAAATAAATATAAGTTCATTTGTGAAATTCTGGAAGACACGATTGACTTGCGAAAAAAAAAGTCAAAAGAAATTGCTCAGCTGCTTAGTGAAAAAGATTACGACAAATATGAAAATAGTTATAGTTATTTGACTAAAATGCCAATGGATTCTTTGAATGAAGAAAATGTTCAGAAGCTCAAAAACGAGCATGACAGAATAAATGAAAAACTTAAAGAATTATTGGAAAAAACGATAACTGAAATATATCTACAAGAGTTGAGTGAATTAGAAGAAATTATTTAATTCTATAGTTTTGTCAATCGCCAAAGATTGCGGTAATGCCATCACTGATGGTGGACTAGAAATATCTTTCTTGTATTTGATGTAGCTCACCAATTCATTATGAACTTGTGGAATGGCATAATTCAAAACTATTTGGTTAAGTTGTTCAATTTGTCCATCAATATTATCACTATTATTTGAAGAATACTGCAAAAATACAGATCTCATAATTATTTTTAATTGATCATTGTCTTGGACGTCAATTTTGAATTTACCATTTGTTAGATTATATATTTTTGAGCGCAATGTATTTTGAATATTTTCAATATTATTAGATGAAAAAAATGTGATAGATACCAACGAGTTTTCCATCAGTCCTTGCGTTGCGTTGGAATAGTTTGTCTTTTCGTTTTTGTGTATTTTATCTTGAACAAAAAACGGTGTTCCGTTTTCATTTGGACTGAGATCTATTCGCCCCACAGCGGCGTCTTTGAACAATTCGCTTTGTTGATAATTTCCTTCGAAATCATTTCTTGTATATTTATCCATATTTATTATATACAATATATATAATATTATTATTAAATTATAATGAACTTTTACAAAACTGTTTGTATTGTTGCTCTAGTTATATTGGTGATTAGTTTGGCTTTTATTGGAAGTGCGTTGACAAGTTCATCCAAGAATATAGAGTTCCCTCCGAACATATCCAAATGCCCCGATAACTATGAAATAGTGTATGATGATTACGGCGAATTTGATACTTGTAAAAACACAGCAACAAATGTAAAATCTGGGTGCAGCGATAAATCATTTGGAGATTCAAGTTACAACATGCCAGGTATAGGTTCAACAAGCGGCGCTTGCGCCAAGAAAAAGTGGGCTAAAGATTGTAGCGTAGATTGGGATGGACTGACAAATAATCCTCAAATTTGCAACTCAACGAATATTTGATTGTAATTCTAATTTATATAAATAATTCATTTTTAATTATATAAATATGGATTTCATTTCAAAATACAATAGTATGTATGTACATGGAAAGACAAATAGTGGAAAAACTAGTAGAGTTATAAATTATCTGAAAAATAAAGATTACGAATATCAATATTGTTCAATTCAAAATATTAAAAACGAATCTTATTTTTTTGATCTTTTGAAGAACCAAAACATTTTTAATATGATGAAAATGAAAAAAAATCAACGCGTCATTGTAATAGACAATATTGATTATCTCCAAAATAACGACAAGAAGGTGCTAAGTATTATCGCGAAACATATGAAAAAAATAAATAAAACCAACGCACAAAATGATGTTAAGTATATATTCATAGGAATAAATGAACAAGACAAAAAAGTTACAGAATTAGAGGCACAAGTTGAATATATTCATTATATAGAAACACAAGTTTCATATACTGAAGCCGACAAAAATGTCAAAGAGATTTGTAAAGAACTACTTATTAACAAAAATGTAGACTATTTCAAAATATGTGAAAAGACAATCGTTTCGCTCATGTATCACGAAAATATTTTATTTTACGCAAACAAAGACTTATTATTTTATGAGCAGTTTCTTGAAAGTTTTGTTAATGGGGATTATTATGATCGCGTTTCTTTTCAACGACAGTTGTGGCAGTTCAATGAAATGACATTTTTTTTAAAAGTTATCAACAATTATATAAATTTGCACAATAGATTGTGGGAAAAAGAATATAATTCTGAAATTATATTTACAAAAATACTCACCAAATACAGCAACGAATATTCAAACCAGAATTTTATTATCAATATCTGCAACAAATTTAATCTTCAAAAAATAGAACTCATTGAACAACTGAAAAAAGACATTTGTCAAGTGAAACTATTAGATAATGAAAAAAAAAGATTGCTCAAATTACTATTTTAAAGAACCAAATGTATTTTCTCCGGCATATTTTATATATAAAAACCCATCTTTATCTTTAGATTGGTCATAAATAGCCGACATAAGAGATGACTGCATTGGAATATGATTATCCACAAAAACAAATATTGCCTTTTCAGGCGGCATTTTCATTCGTTTCCGTATTACATATACAAATTGACCAACTGTCAATTCACACGGGACTAAAAACCGGTTCTTGTCAATATCAACAATATCGGAAGTTTCTTGTTTTTCAACAATGACAGGAATGCGGGATGGGTATTTGGTGATAATATTTTTTGATTCTTTACAACGGTTGTCAAAAGAATGTTTTGATTTGAAATTATTACTATCAATAATGGATTTTGCGTTATAATGAGAGTTGTATATACGACTTATAGACATTTTATATATTATTCGTATTATTAATAATTTAAGAAATATTCGCATTCTTTAATTTTTGTTTCAAATTTTCGTTTTCTTGTTTGATTTGCTGTAGCTCTCGTCTCAACATCAAACATTCATTCGTTTTTGAGCTCATATATTCTTTTACTTGTTTCATGGTCATTTCTTGATGCTTTGGATTTTTAGGGTCGCTGTTATTTGTAACATAAATACCAGATGCCTTATTATCTTGCTCTTTTTGCATGTTCTTCATTTGTTCTTCTCGCTGATTTTCTCGTCTCGCAATTTCTTCTAAAACCTTTGGTTTGTTTTTCACATCTCCTGGTGTGTAATCTTTCAACAGTTCATTTATTTTTGATTCGTAAAATATTTTTTGTTCTTTATCTGGAATGAATTGTTTGACGTCAATAGAACTTTCTTTTACGAATTTGTTTTTAGAACTTAGAAGTTTTTTCTTGTCAAATGTATTTTGTTCGTGGGAAACAACCAATATTGTTTTAAATGGATCAAACTGAACAAATGGAATTGTATAGTTTTTTAAAAAATGCTTTTCTTCTGCCAGTACAGCGTCGTTCTCATACGATGTGTCTTTCAATAATTTGCGTTTAAACGCAAATGTTCCGGCGGTGGCATGATTCGGACCATATGGACCAAATTTGTACATTTTATTTAAGACATTGAACCACAAGAAAAGTTCACTACTTCCGCCACATAATGCTTTTTTATCTTGTGTAAGTTTTTTAACACTGTGACTAACTCTTTCAGATGGATAATAGTCGTCGTCGTCCATATATACAATAATGTCTTCGTCACCTTTAAAACAACATTTTTCGTGCATCATGTTGCGCTTTTTCCCTAAATCCATTTTTTTGTCAACATAGAAATATCTTATCGTAATTTCGCCGAGCATTGACCGTGTCTTTTCGTCTAGTAAAATATCTTCTACTTTATCCGTACCATCATCAACAATGATCCACTCAATTTTACTATGAGGATAATCTTGCGACTGGACACATTTCAACAACCCTTCAAAAAAAGGGCGTCGGTTAAAAGTAGGCGTACAAATGGAAACATTTGGCATATTGTCTCCACTCTTCTGTTTGGATTTGTTTTTCTTATTTTTACCCATATGTATTTTGTTCAAAATGCGGGGAAGTATTTAAATGGTATAAAACGTTAATCATTATTTTCGCAACTTTCTTTCAAATATTTCTCTGTTGGCTTCGAAAATGACTCAACACCAAGATATATTACAAGAACCGCAAGATAAATACAAATTGTAATCCACTTTTTCCGTTTTGGACTATATGAATAATGGTTAATAATTTGGTGAATTATAACCAATGATACCAATAGTTTGATTATTGACGAGTAATTTTTAATAGAGCATAAATTGCTGCTCATAAATTTGAGAGCATCGAACGATAAGGAAGATGCTATTCCAAAACTAGACATGAAGGCACAAATGAACGGCATAACCACCGGCATGAAAACGAATATTCCCAAGATAGAGAGTAGAACTAACCCGAATAGTTTGGCAACATTAAAATCTTTAAAAAATCCTGAAAAGAATCCTGAATTGGAACAGCCTTTCTCTCCGGAGAATCCCTCTCTTTTTCCAATTTTTCTATTCTTCTTCTTAATTTTTTTGTCCTTTCTTTTTACTCTCTTCCGATTTCTTCTCACTCTTGATTGTTGTTTATCATATTTTTTGCGTTTTTTGCTACCAGACTTACCCTTTTTCATATTTTTGAGTTTTTGTTTTTGATCATTTTTTTTATTTTTACGTTTATTTCTTGTTTTTTGTTGTCGCGAAACTTTATCTTTCATTTTATTTGTCTTCGCTTTCTTTGCCGCTTTCTTTGCCGCTTTCTTTTCCGCATTCTGTTCATGACTTTTTCCAGACCCGCCGCCTCCGCCTCCACCCCCGCCTCCGCCTCCGAAATTATATTTCAATTCTTTCACCATGTATGCAAAAAATTCTGGAAAAATCGCGGTCATCAATCCAAACGAGTAAAATGCTAACGCAAAAACAGAGTAAAGTATTCCAATATAGCAAACAAATTTGGTTGAAATCAGATTTGTTAATCCGACGTAGTTGAAGTAAGACTTCATACAACTATATAATGACAACGGATACATGATTATCATCAACATCAGTGAAAATGTTACAAAGGGCGCTAAAACGCAAGATAATAGGGCTGTAAAAATATGATGAATTTTTCCACCACCACCACCATGATATCGTTCCTTATAATTATCTAAAAGATTGTTGACAAATCTTTCTGAAATTCTAACATTATTTTTGAATAAGCTGTACAACAAAATACTTGTAACACCAAAGTGAGCGGAAGACCCGGATGATGTCAAATATTTAAATAGACTATTGTGCAAATATCCAATACTTTCACGATTTTTGAGTGTATTGAAATAAAACATGTACGTCACCAGAGAATAAATACTTAACTCGTCTGAACATTTTTCATAATGTTCTTCCATAAAAGTTTTTGAGGATATATTTATTCTTTCAAGCTTATCGGCAAAATTAGAACCGTGAAGTTCCTGAATAATTTTTTCAATCGACGAAGAAAACTTTTCCTTATCGCTTTCATCATTTTCTCCAAATAGTAGTTTTGTCGCGGTTTCTAGCAAATCTTTTTCATCTGTTACACCATCATTGTTGCCACCACACATATCGTTCATTTTAATATTTTTTTCGTGAGAAGGCTTTCCGTCATTTTCATAAAATATTCTAACGTCTTCAAATGCCGGGTCTACTTCACTTTCAACTTGAGTGTTTTCAATGCTGAGAATTTGTTTTTGTTCTTTCTTCTCTTTGTTGTAGAATACATACGGGAATCTATTTGGATTACTTGGATATAAATAACAAGAATTTATGAACGTTCTTATTCTTAAATGAGCAACTATACAAATAGTAAAAAACAATAAAACTAAATCTTTTGACAAATCCAGCATTGAAGATGAAAACGTTTTAAAAAAGATGTCAAAATTCAACTTACGAAATGGATTTGACTTCTTATATTTTATATCTCTTACAAAAGAAAAGACACTATTTTGTTTTTTAATAATTTCAACACGACTTTTCAAGTAAGCCAGTCCAAAAATGTTCTTGTTTATTTCATTTTTGAGAAGTGTTGTATATTTGATAATGTCATTACGAGGAATTTTTCTCAATATTGCCTCATCATTCAATAAACCATTAATTGAGTTTTCAACGTCATTCATACCAAGTTTGTTAACGTCGTTTTTTTTAATAACCTTTAAAGATTTCGTAATTTCAGTTATTGTGTCATCAAAAATTCTTTCATTAAAAGAATCGGTCATATTAAAATATAATATTATTATTTATTATTGATATTACCTGGCATATAATAGACCCCCATTCCCAGATATGAACCTAAGAATATTATAGCGTTCCTCAAAAATATGCATCTCGTAATTATACAAGTATTGGGTGCGATCTTTAGAAACACCTATGATTTGCCCGACTTCATCACAAACTGTGAAAAATTCAGCTGACGGATCAACTGGCGGTTCTATGGTTGTAACTTCAAATTCTATCTTTTTAAAACGACTCAGATTCACAGCCCCACTCGGTTGATGGTTGTCGGTTGTATTTATACCAAAATTGTAACAATAAATACCAATATCATTGCTTAACCTAGATGCCCGGTAGGGTTCTAAATAGCTGTATATACCGGCTTCCATATTGACTTCGCGATATTTTCCATCAAATAATATAGAAAAATTTTGTAATATATACTTCTCATTTTCTTGGGAATATGCAGGTGTAAATAGGTTATTTACATATTGTTTTTCATAGTCAGATGTGGTACTATTATAGTCCATTATATTTTGATTCGGTAAAACCCCAAGGACATACCCGCCAGAGATAGTTACTTCTGCTCCTATATCATCTGAATTCGACAGACTATAAGGTTTTTCTATTGTACTCCAGTTTGTATAATTGCTCCACTCGTTTCGTTTAAATGCATCACTTCTCCGGAAAAACCACATCCACGAAGAAACAAGGGCATTTGTATCGTTCCTCACTTTATTTGAACCTGCCAAATTATAGTAAATGTTGTATTTTACATCCTTGATTAAATATTTTTGTTCATTCAATGCGAAAACACTACTTTCTTCTTTGGTTAAGAAGCAATAATTGGCTATTAAGTGGACATCTGCGTTCCAATTAGTTATTTTATTGCTATAGTTTTCTTCGCTCAGGTCTAAATTGGGTGGTTGTTGAAGAAACCGATATAATAAATGTCTTTCATCGCTAAAGTTTGGTTGAATTCTAGTAAATAAGTTATCTGTTTTGACAGAATACGTTGTATTCACATCTATTATTTCTTCAACATTATTGATTGTGAACATTTCTTTCATGGGTTTGAGAGTTATTTCAATTGTAACTTCGTTATATTGTAGCGCGACCAGCGGCAAAGACATTTGAGTATTGTTCATGAACCAAGGGTTTAGAGGAACATATATTTTTCGTCCTCTGATAGACGGTTCTTGTTCACTTCCTCTGTAAATTGCGTTCGGATAGTTATTTACAAAATCAATATTATATATTTCTGGACTATGTATTTCATTGATATTTCCGCTCATTGCATTGAACATTTTTTTTTTGTCTTCACTATAGTCTCGTTCCACCACACATCGAATATATTCCCCCGGATATTCTTGAATCAGTTGAGTACCTATCATAACTTTGACAGTTTTAATCAATGATGTCCCGATATTGTTGATCCATTTGAAATGGTATGGTTTCCATATATCTCCCACCCGAGTTGGTGGCCATATAGGACTCCAAATATCCGGCAATGTGAAACACAAATGAGAATCTAACAACAATTCCGCATTTCTTGGTATTTTGAATACATATACAGAGTCATTGTTTGGGTCAATGTCGCGCGTCCCTTGATAATCCAATCTAAATTTTTGAATTCCAAAGTTGGTATATTTCATGTAAACACTTTTAAAAAAAGTCTTTTTAGGATTGCCATTTAAAATAATATTTTGGTTTCCATATGCTATCAAATTTAATAATCCACCAGGCATTTTATTATTAATATTATAAGATATTTATTTTAATTTTTTATTTATACATATATTTTAAGTATGGCGGGTTCAGATAATGTGACATCCTTTTTTGAGAAACATGGATCCATCATTATAATTACATTTTTGGTTTTCATATCTGTGCTATACATATCGAGGAAGGTAAACTTACAAAAAGAAAACTGTACAACTATAAAAAATGAGCGGAAAAAAAACAAACCTTCAACATTTTATTCATTCAATGAATTAAGAAACGCAAACTATTTTAAAAGCGGGGCTACCAACAATTACAATTGTAAACTAAAGGATTTTTACTTCAAAAGCGCATATAATTGTTTTTGTAGCGGAATTTTTGTAAATGATTACGTTGACCCTTGCGCTGTCAAAAATTGCGCAGAAATGGGTGTAAGATTCTTAGACATGCAAGTTTTTTCTCTGAATAAACTACCAATCATCGCCGCCAATCATGATCACAGATATGACCAGAAAAGTACGTACAATCATATTGATTTTGATGATGGTATGAAAACCATTAAAGAAAACTTTGTAAAAGGAGGAGATAATAAAAATAAAGATACTTTTCCACTGTTTTTGCATTTAAGACTTAATTATGCTTCGAAAAATATAGATGTTGGGGAAAAAGAGAAGAAAAACTTTTACAATCAAGTCCACGACACATTGATTGATGTTTTTGATAAAGATAATCAACTATTCACCAAAAATCAGAGAATATTCTACAATAATTACGATGATTCACGAGAGCAAATTATTGCGAATCTGCCAATTGAAGATTGTGAAGACAAGGTCTTTATATTTATCACATTGAACGATAATAGTTCTTCAAGCGAAAATTTTAAGAAAAGTAAATTGAATCAAATAACCGACCTACTTTCCAAGGATGAACAAAGTCTTGTGGTTGTCCATTCAGATGAAATTGTGGACGATAATTACATTTCATTTCAAGGACTTAGTCAAAGGAAAATTGTGGTATCTTTCCCCCAAAAAGACAAAGTGAATAATAACAACTATGATTTTTCAAATGCGTTCTCAAATGGTGTTCAATTTGTTTGTATGAATTATCAAAGGTTTGATGATTATTTGAGTGTTTACAACGACTTTTTTGTTTCTCAAATAGGCTCCTCTTCGGACAATGTTACTTCCCCGATGATCAAAAAGCCGGACATTTTATTGAATACGACAGGTACGAGCGATTCGTTTTTCATTCCTAGCATGACTTATAAAGTAATGACCGGACCTAACAACAAAATATGTCACGATTCGTCAAGCAATGATACGAGCGCAATGGCTTGTATCGGCGCGTCAGATAGTGACTATACGGATGTATCAAACAGTAACTACAAACTGTTTAACATTATTCAAAGTCCAGATGACACGGAGAAATATTACTTTAAAACAAGTATTCTAGAAAAAATATGCGACCTTTCGGGAGATAATCTTGTTTACTGTGATGCCAACGCCCCAGGAAAATCTAGTTTCTTCAAATTTACCCGAACTGGTGCTGACAAGTTTAAAATAAGCGATGTGTCAGATAATTTCTGCAGAATAGATAATGATAATAAGATAACTTGCGATAATAGCTCCGAAGCATCCATTTTTTCAATAAACAAGACCCTTCTTTAATTTCTATTGTTATATTAATTAATGAACACGGAATATTTGAAGCATTCAATTAAAGAAAATGAATTAGAACGCAAAAGAATTCAGAAAAAACGCCATGTAAACGACAAAATACTCAACATTGTTCGTGAGTTTATAATTGATAAAAAACTGATTTGTTATGGAGGAACCGCAATCAATGACATACTACCAAAAGAGCAGCAGTTCTACAATTATGAAACGGATATTCCGGATTACGACTTTTTTTCGCCAAACGCAATGGAACACGCGAAAGAGCTGTGTAACATCTTCACGAAGGAAAATGTTCATAGCATTGAAAGTAAAAACGCTTTTATACATGGAACATACAAGGTGTTTGTGAATTTCGTGGCAATTGCGGATATTACACAAGTGGACAAGGGATTTTATGAACATTTACAGAAACATAACATTCAAAAAGACAAAATTATGTACACCCCTCCGGAGTTTCTGCGAATGAGTTTACATCAAGAATTGGCGCGCCCTTTAGGCGATATTTCAAGATGGGAAAAAGTGTATTCGCGACTCCAAGTGTTGAACAATTATTTCCCGATTCTGGCAAAAAATAAGTTGTCAACATATTATGAAACCAAACTCGACTTGACAGATACAGAGACGAAAAAAACATATGAAGAATTATTCGATCATTTCCGGAAAAATAAGATGGTGTTTTGTAATTTTGATATCACAATCCGTCTAATGCACAAATTTATGAAAATTGGTTTGAAATATAAAAAAGATTTTACTGATATGTTCATATTGTACACAGACAACTTACCAAAAACAATCAAGGGTTTAAAAGACAAACAAATAGATGGGTTGGAAATTAAAAAAATAAAATCGGTTTATAAGTTCATAGATAATTATTGCTATTTGTCTTTTAAAGGTAAAGTGATTGGGATAATATTTGCCACGAATTCTTGTCTTGCTTACAACGTTGTAAAGTTCAAGAGGCGTGAGATACATATGGGTAATATTGATACATTACTAAACCTATATTTCAGTCTTTTGTTAATTGATGACCTACCTCTGAATAAAACCGCAATCAAAGAAGTAATTGACAAATTGCAATACGTTGTCAGTCATTACAGCGACATTATTGAAAAATACGAACATGTTTCCGCAATACCAGAGAAACTCAAGCGCTTCAATTTGCCTTGCTATGGCAAACAACAAGACAAAGAAGACGTGTTGAAGGAGCGGAGTTCAAAATTCAGAAAGTTCAGTAAAAACAGAACATCAAAGGAATATCAAAAATGGTTTTTTAAATATTCGCCGCGCATCAAAAACAAGACGCGAAAAAAGAAGAAGGTTAAAAAATAATTATGTAAAAATCATTTATTCGCTGGTTTAGGTTGATAGTGAATTACTTTTTCTTCTATTGCCCTAGCTATTCTGTCATTGAATGATTCTTCTTCTCCCCCTTTCTCCTCTGCTGCTCCTACATCATAACTTTGAATGTCTCCTTGTAAAGGGAACTCGGATTGTTGCTGATATTTTTCATATAATTCCTCTAAGAATTCATACTCATCGTCAGTGACATTCTTGTTTTTTTGTATTTTTTTAAATATGTGTCTTATTTTTCTCCTAATTTTATCTTTTTCTTCTTTACTTAATTTTTCATATTCATTATTTTCCAATTGATTATTGTGAGAACTCTTACCCGAATGAACCGAAGATTGGGTTGCGGTTTTCAGTAGTTCATCATATTCGGACTGATGTTTATTTTTTACAACAATCTTGCCGTTTGTGTCTTTTTCTAAAGGGAACCAGGCATGTTCCATAAGCGTGTCACATGCTAACACATATATTTGCTCCTCATTTTCGTCTGCGCTACCATTTTCTTTGTTTATTTTGCTATGTAAATTTAATAGTGTAGTCGCAATATTCTTTTTGTCATCGTCATTTAAATAGGTTCCGTTAGAGTGTTTATTATTTTTTGGGAATGGTACATTTCTGCTAGAGGACCGCGAATATTTTCTCCCTAACTTGTCATCGTCTGTCGGGTCAATGTTGCGTCTAAAATACATAGCAGCAGTACCCATGCCAATAGCCGCAGCAGCGAGACCGATTGTGGTAGTAGCATCTCCACCTTTTTTTATTTTATTTTTCCGACTATTTTTCTTCTTGCGTTTCAATTCTTTTTTTTGTCTTTTCGTCACCTTTTTACTCACTCTTTTGGAATATTTTTTTCGTGTTTTAGATTTTTTGATTTTATGTTTCATACAAACACTATTATATATATGTTCAAGATTAATTATAAATAACACTTGTAAGAATAAATATCTAAATAGCAATGTTGAAAATGTCTTTTCCCGTAAAATACTTCTGTGTTTTATATAAGAACCTTGATTTTTAAATATATATACTATATAAAAATGAACGAGCTTGTAAAAGAAACGCTTTCTAAAAACTACGAATTATACATTGAATTATTGGATAATCATGAGTTTAAAAAGCATTTGATACGCGAGTTGAACGAAGATATTGATATTCCAATTATTAACGAAAAGACCGAACGCAAACTATTAAACTCTATTTACAAGGTAATTATCTCTTCCTTAAAAAAAGTAGATATTGAAAAAATGCTTGAATCTTTTGACAAAAAGAAAGAGGATAAAAAATCTATGTAATATTGTTTTATCATAACTACAAGAAAAAATCAAACTGAAGCGATGTATAATCTACAAATATTGTAAACAAATATAATAACACGCCAAATGTGAGCGAATAAAACAAATTACCTATGTTACTTGTTCCGCCAGTTTCGGTCTTTATGAATTCTCCAAAGATTTGTGTTAACACGTTGATAATGTATTTTTTGAATTTACTGTCGATAAAAATAAAAAACATCAGCGAAGCCAATGAAATCAGCTTAAACTCGTTAGAAATCGCAAATAAGTCTGGTTCTTTTTTGTGTGTAACTCGCTCATTATTAACAGACGATGTTTTCCCCAACTCTTCGTCTGAAAATGTGACGGTTTTTTCAGGTTGAGTGTGAACAACGCCTTGGTCAATCGCAAACTGTTCTGTTGACGGTTGAATTTTGTTTTCCATTTCAGAACTTTCAACTGGTGGAATATTGGATTTGATGGGTAACTCGCTAATATTTGTTGTCTTTTCCATAGTATGAACTATATATATTTATATTATTAGTAATGAATTTATAAAATATTTACAAACTCATTACATCAAAATTTTGTCCTTTACTTTTTCTAATTCATTGTCACAATCAACCATTTCTTCTGAGACATCATAACATTTATTATTTACTTTGACTTGTTTTTTGTTATTCATATCTGGTGCCTTGTAAATCAAACACGATCTAGAATCGCAACTCATTTTGAATAATCCGGCGAATCCCAACCCTAAAACGATTGAAAATAGGAATACTCCTTTATCAGATTTCAACATTTGTTTTATCTCCTTCATATTGAGACTGGAACTATATATAATAAAGTATATATTAATAATTCACTCCAACATTGACATATTCTTCTTTATTTGACAAACATTCCGCTTGTGTCAGACCGTATTTGAAGCAGTTATTTGCTTTGTCTACGTATAGTTTTTTGTCTTTGTTCATTGGCGTCGGATAAACTATAATAACCTTTTTATAATCGTCTGTCAAATATATATACAACAAACCCACCGCAAAACTAACCAAAAATGCTTTGAAGTTAATATATTTTGTAAATTTCATTCAGTTTATATATAATAGGTTTATTTTATAAAATTGAAATAGAAAATGAACATCATTATAAATACCCAACTTACTTAAAAGATGAAGGTATTTTCGTCGTCAGTCTTACTGCTCTCGTCATCATTTCTTTTGTACCAATTAAATAACTTTACAAATCAAAGCGCATTACTACTTGAAAGCGGAGTTTCGTATTTTGTTGAAGGTGCCAAAACTTCTTGGAAATATTCTCTTTCGTTTATAGAAGACTCTCATGAAAACAAGTTAAACAAAATGAAGAAGGGAAAAGAGAAGCGGGACTTGGAGCGAAAAATCCGCATTGAAGAAATTGAAGACGAATTGGTTGAAGTCCAGAGCATTGTTGACAAAAGTATGCCGAATTATAATAATTTGTTAATGATGTTTGGTAATGAAGTTCCTAAACAATATGAAATAGCTTGTCAGATAGATATGATGAAGGGTACAATATTTGTTTCTGAATCATTGATGTCATTGGCTTCCATTGTAAAAGAAGAGACCGGTAAAAAATTAGAACAGATGAACCTTAAATATTTTGTAGATAAAATATTGGAACGCGAAATTTATATGGATACGCTCATGATGTTTTATGAACAAAATATGAAACATTATTACTTGAGAAACACGATGGGTAATAGCGACCCCGAAAATGACCAATCAAAAATGGTTTTGAACCAAGCGTTTGAAAGTTACGAGTCGTCGTGGAATATGAACCTGGCAAACGAATTTTTGAAACTCTCACAAAATCAATCATCAAACCTAACATTTATTGATTATGATATTGTTTCGCAAAAATTATTGATTATGAATGAACCATTAAAAGAGAAAAAAAATGAACTTATGGAGAAAAATCAACAACGAGCAATATATAGAGCTAGTACGCATAACGAGGAACCAGACCCAAAGTGTAAACAAAATACATATGACAATACACGCGATAGCATTTGGAAACAATATAATAGATATTAAACAAAGTCATTGTGAATATTATTAAACTCGGGTTACTAATCTTTCGTTAATTTTGACACTATCAATAATGTTGTTACACGCAAGTTCATAAAGTTGTTTTTGTTGTTCTATGTACATCTTCATATTTTCAGCCTTGTTAATATTTTTATCACCACCTTCATTACTTCTTAATTCAATCTCGTACGGTTCTTGTTGTTTCAAAATTTGTTCTCGCGCTTCTTCAGTTTCCTTCTTCTTTTCTTCCTTTTCCTTCTTATAATTTTCAAGCGTCTTTTCATGCATTTTGATGTAAGATTCTTGTTGTTGAATTGAATTCTTATATATTTCCTCGAAATCTTCTACATTTTGATATTCAAACAAAAGTTCATATTTTTTTTTAAGAATGTTTTTTTGGTTTTTCTGGATCTTAGACTTGTATTTTTCTATAAGGTCTTCGGTATCTTGTTTGTCTATTCTTGAAACAGAAACTACCGCAACATAATTTGCGTCTACTAAACGAAACTGCTTTCTATCAAAATCAAAGGAAAGTTGTTTCTCTCTCTTTTTCTTGGATACTGTTTGATTTCTTTTGATTTTTCGGTTAATTTTGTCAATATCCATTTTTCGCGAAAAGAACATTTCTAAATTAGCATTATGGTCGGTAGTATTTTTGTTTTCATTCATCATTTATATAATATCAATAGGAATTAAATGATCAATAGGAATTAATTGTTTCTATTTCTTTATTATTCATATTTTGGAATTTTCTTAAATTGTACAAAATGTAATCTCGCTTTTGGTTTTCTTTCATTTTTCCGCTATAGACGTCCTTTTTTTTCTCATATTTAAAATACAATATAAGACCAATTGTAAATGCAATCAAGAGAAAGCAAAAAATATTATAAAAAAAGTTGTAATACTTCATTTTTATATTGTGACAGTAACGGAGATTTGTGTTTACAATATTTTTGATTTTATGTTCAACTAATTTAGGATACATATATTATTTTTATATTTTTTAAACATAGAAAATCTAAAATAATTATATACTATATATTCATTATGAGCAGTGAAATCGACGAACAATCATTTAAAGATCACGTGAACAGTTCAATAATGCTCTTTTCCGTAGTAACACTTGTCTTCTTCATAATGCGAACAGTTGCGTTGCATTTAGGAAATGACGGTTCAGATAAGGATAATACTAAAGCCTTGAAAAATGCTTCTACCTTCGCATTCATGGCTATATTTTTCTTATTCAGTTATTTTACAAATATTTCGGCAACTGAAGAAAAAATAATATGTGGTGAAAAAAATTACCAGGTTGCGTTTTATGCAACAGTAATACCCTTTATACTTATTTACTCAGTTGGTATATTTCTGATATCAATTTTCCCCGGATGGATTAGATGTTTTTCAAATACATTCGGTTCGTCCTTTTTGAATTTTTGTGGTGTAGAGTCTAATTTAGAGTTGAACGGTGGTTATGATGCACAGTTGCTCAAGTTGTATAATGATGAACCGCAAATACTTTTGAATGAAATTTATTTTGATGACAGTGGTGACATTTCTGGTAGGCTATTAAAAAGTGCTGATATTGTTGATAATGAAGAAAATAAAATGTTAATCAAGAAATATATTATTTTAAAAGAATCAATCGGCGAAGGCATCTGGCACGCTATCCTGAGTATTATCACCATACTGGTAGGTTATAATACTATTTTAGCGGAAAACTGTAACGCATTTTCGGTAAATAAAGATAATTTCCGAAAATACTTGAATGATAAATTCCAAAAAAATTGAAATCAATATAAAAAATAAAGAGAATGAACAGAGTTAAAGTTAAGAGAACCATGACCGAAAATATCAATCACTTGCGCGGACTAATCCATTCTATTCCAGAAGTCATGATACAAAATCATGGCAAATATAATGCCACGTCATCATTCAAGGTTGAACATAGTGGAGAAACGTTTTGTCTTCCTCATTATAATTTTGAACTTAAGGCTTATTTCAGTTTATACATTGAGTATTTGAAATCGTTGATGGAGACGACTTTAGATTTTTCAATATTTCACATGAATGATCGCGAACATACTATGAATCTTATCAAGTTGCATGATACAAATAATGCTACAATAGACGATTTTGTCAACGAACAATTTCATTCAAAGTGTTACTCATTTCACATTCGCTTCGAAAATACTAGACAATATGATATTGAACGCTCTTTGATAACAACCACTACATTTCGCGGGGAATGTAATGTTTGTTATCAAACAAATGAACTAAAGCATTACTACAACTGTGATATAAAAGACAAAAGGAATCATCACGGTATTTGTGGAACTTGTTACATTGCTTGGCAACGCGCAAACCCAGTAAATACTTGCCCACTTTGCAGGTCTTGTAAAAAATAGCAGTGTCATTATTTCAAAACCACATATTCATGATATTGAAGTAATATATTACAACAAAATAACTAAGAATTGCCAATAAAATACTGACAAGCCACAACGAAATAATTGTAGTGTTTTTATATCCGACGCCGAACGGTCTCAACGAGTTTTGTTGATGGTTGTATATGGCGTTTGGTTGTATAATATTGACAATTGAATATAACGAAACAAAGAGAAATATGGACAAGTATAATTTATCTACAAGCATTTTACTATATATTTATATAATTTTTTACTCTTTTATTCGTAATCGTCTAATTCACAGCCTTCGTCATCAAGAACAATGCCGTCTTCATCTCCGACCATTGTTATGTCTTGCGCCTCTTCATCGTTGATCATGTCTGTCAATGAGTTCTCAAATTGAGAATCGTGGTATAATTCGTTATTTCCATCTGTTATTGTTTCCGCATATAGTTCTCTCGCAATGTTCTTAATTTCATTTGCCTTTTCGGAATCTTCGTGGTAAAACTGTTTGTAATATTTGAATACCCTACTCTGATTACCATAAGACCAGTCACCCAATTTTGCTGCCATTTTGTATTTTTCAGCTTCTCTTTCTTGTGGCCTCATTTTTCTTAATGATTCTGTCTTCACATATTTTTCGGATTGCTTTGATTGATTATTGTTTATCACCATTTTCGCGTAACTATAAGATGTATTTTTAGTGTATTCTAGAATCATCTTTACAATTTCAAAATTTACATCTACTACAACATCGGTTGATTCAGATAACTCGATATAACAGTTTAATAATTTGTAGAATAAATATAACAAAAAAGAATATTGATTCGTTCTTTTCTTGTTGAATGTTTTGATACACAACACGTCCTTATAATTAGAAATTGACTTTAGAATATTAACTGTTTCTTCACTAGCATTTGGAAGTTTGTAAAATCCGTTTCTGTAATCTTGACGATGTTTCTTCAAATCATCAACATGAGCATCGGCGAAATTGAAATGTTCAAAACCAGCGTCGTTATGGAAATTATTGTTGAACAAAAGTCCTGGAACAAACGAAATTAATTGGTAGTTGATATTATATAATTGTTTAATATACAATTCAAATTGTTCATTGTCTTTTTCCTCTAAATAAACGCCATTTTTCAAATTGATCAAGAGCGTCTTCATATTGATTTTGACAGTTCGGTGGTTAGATTTGTTGAAATTACTTGACATAAATTTATTGTATCTACCGGACAAAATATCGAGTTCTTTCTCAAATTTGTTAGATACATTTTCTTGATCAAGTTGGTTTTTAGCCTTTTCTTCTGTATCAATATACTCAAACTGGAAATCAGACAAGACTTTAGTTTTGTTAGTTTTTTTTAGTAGCAACTTTTCGGTTTCTGTCTCTTGACGTTTTTTTTGTTCATCATAAAGATGTTTATGGTGCCGTGTCAAGACGTTCTCCATAAAAGAGGAATTAATTTCAATGTCGTATTTTTCCAATAATTCAATCTTTTTGGATACATTACCATTTTTACCAATTTCTCCCATTTCAGTGTAAAATTCATCGTCTAACTCTTCAATGTTGTATTCCCTAGCAAGTATTTTCAAGTGTTCAGGGAGGTTTTTGTCTTTATTTTCAAGTTGTAGTAATGACGACAAGAAGGAATACAACAATTCTTGATTATATATGCGTGTCACGTTAATTTCTTCTTCCATTTTATCAAGGATAGGAATTAACAGTGATGTACATTTGAAACAATTAAAGTCTTCTTCTGATACTTTCTTAAACAATTCATCGCTTTTATTCACTAGCTTGGAGATGGTTGATTTGTTAAGTTCAGATTTCAGCAATGAATTTACCACAATATCTTTATCTTGGCAGCAATAATTTACTAAGAATGGTTCTTCATAATGACTTTTGAGTAGCGGCTCTTCCTTCTTGATTGATGCTTTTATTTCTTCTTCAATTTTCAGATTTATCATTTCCATTTCTCTTTTTCGCTTCTCATGTTTATACAGAAAATTATCTGTTCTGTGCTTGAACCCATGTTCATCGTCTGCGTTTTGTGTTGAAATTTCTACAAGCGCTGGTTTGAACATTGCCGGAGGATCAGAGAGGAAGTTCGCTTTTGGATTTTTACTCTCAAAGTTTCGCTTTTGCTGCATCATATCTTTCACAAAATCATTTTTCAAAAAGAATATTTTTATATAATTGAGAATGTCAGTTGCAATATTTTCTTCTGTATTTTTCATAGACGCAAATTTTTGGAAAATTTGAAAAACCATTTCTGACAATTGATTTTTTTTAACTTTCTTTTGCTTGTCCCGTTCGAGCCTGGTTTTAAGATAACAAGCCAGGTATTTGATCCCGTCTAAAGATGATTCATCTTGTTCATACGGGAATCCGGAAAATGACATATTACATGGCAAATATGAATTTACGACCGCGACATTTTTAGACTGCTTGTATATGAGAATCATTGATATCACAACGTAGATGCTACCAAGCATACCAAGACTTTCATACTTTGGATGTAACGAAGACTCTTGAAATAGTTCTTCCATAGTTGCGTATAATAAACTAGTATCATCATTATGTCTAAATTTTACATCTAAGTCGCGCATCATAACAGACGTTAAATCTTTTAAAAGACGCATCATCCGCTTATTTTGTTTTGGTTTAGATTTGACGTGTCTTGATTTAACACTAGTTACAGTAGTGTTTTCAGTAATTGTGATATTTTCTTCATCATTGTCAACATTGTCAACACCTTCAATAGTATCCAGTTTTATTTTAAACCCATTATCATCGTATCCATAATTCGTGTCAAAGTCTAGTCTCTTAATGACAAAGCCACTCTCTTTGTGGATCCAAGCATCGCCTTCTTCACTCAATTCTCCTTCAAGATGACAAATTTCTTTCATCACGCTCTCATGGGTGTTGTACAACAAATATGCTTCGCTTAACTTTTGTAAATATTTTGGGATTAATTTAATATTTTCAGAGACGCAAAAAAGCCATTTTTCATCACCATTATCAATGGCAAATAGAGATATAAACCTCTGGATTAACGAGTATTTTCGTTCTAGTTCATCAATCCCTAGAATAATGTACAACAAATTTGTATTAGGTGAGTAGTGTTGAAGAGTTTCATAACCTAGATTATCAAATAACTGTTGATAATCATATTTCTGGGAGTTGTATTTGAGCAACTCACGCAATTTACTTTTTTTCGTATTTTTAACTTTATTTATCATTTTGTTGCGTATTTTTTCACTAGAATAATCGTCTTCATCGTCATCTTTTTCAAACTTTTGCGCATATTTAATGACCGACTCATTGATAATTCTATTTTTTATTTCTTCAAATTCATCAATAGAGTTCTTTACTTGAAGAAATTTCTTTTTATTTAATTGTGTTTTTGACTCTTCGGAGTTATTCCATTGAGTTCCATCGTATATATAAAACTTCTTTTCCTCTTCCACGTAGCACTTATCATCTTGGCGTATTTGTGTTTTCTGGATCAGTTTAACGAGAACGTTTAAAATGTTTTCATTATCTGGTTCATTTTCAAAAATAACGTCAAAATTCGCATAATTTTCATTTTCTTCGTGCATGGCCTGTAATAGTTTATCCAATTCTTTCACAAAATTATTGAGGTCACCGTCAAATTTCGCATTGTTAATCACATTTTCATAACAATATTGAATTGGGTCATATTTTTCTATTTTGCCTTCTTCTGTTTTATTTATATTTTTCAGTATTATTTTATTTAAATCACGTACCATTTCACCTTTGGTTCTGTAATATTTGGAGTAATCAACGCGATTTTTGTCGCTATCTTTGGAGATCTCGCCATTCAATTGAGCTTGTAAATCCAATATGTAGTTATCTACTTCTTCATCTTTAAAGTCGATGTGATTTGCTCTGTTCATTTGCTTTAATTCAAATAACAACAACTCCATGTTATCAATGCTTGCGATCTTCAACAACTCACCCATGTGGTAATGAACATTGCTTGTTTTTGATTTTTTATCCGATAAATAAGAATTTTTTACGATTTCATACATGCTTTCATATGGAACATATTCATAGTCATCTTGTTTTTTATTCATTCTGACAAAATGTGCGCGCTTTTCATTAATTTCCTTTTTCGTGACGCTAAGATTCTCTCGCACAAGTTTTTGAATAAATAAGTGTTCCGAAACATTCATTTTTGAAACATCAAATAAAGCCAGTTTTTTTAAACACTGGAACATAGAAACTTCTTTTCTGTCAAATATTTTATCATAAATCTCTTTCAAACCAAAATCAAGTTCTTCAATATATTCTTTAAACGTTTTGTCCTCCTGAAACTCATAGAAGGTAACACGCTTGTTATCAAAATATTTTTTATCTTTCATAACATCACCATTCAACATTTTGACTTTGGGTATTTTTTCATACCGAATATACATGTTTTGTAATGATTTAGAAAGAATATTACTCGAATGATGAATATTCATTTCCTTGAAAATTGTTGGCAAGTTCTTGAATACAACTCCATTCAAAATTACCTTTTCTCCTTTGTTCGCATGAACCATATCGTATGGAATGACTTGAATTTCGCCCTCTTTCCCAATCGCAAAGAAAAACGGACTGTTGTTAGAATGTGTTACTTTATTAACCAGTGCAATATTTTGTTCTGTTTCTAAACGGATTTTTTTATGATAATTTTTTATTTTTGTATTTATTGGCATGATATTATCTTGTTCGGAAAATTCTTCTAAAGAAGAGTTCTCGTAACTCTTTTCAGTAACACTGTACTGCCATTTTGAAATTTCTGTGTCTATACTATCAAGTTCATAATTTCCAACTTTCTCAGAATTGTAATACAGATCCTTGTGTAGATAAGATGAAAAAAGGTTGACAATTTTAGGGTTCAAATCAAATATAGAATAGAGAATTTGATTGTTGGGAATCTGTTTAATCTTGATTCCAGAATCTAACTCAGTATATTCTTCCAACAGCAGCTTGTATTTGCCAATTTCTGAAATTACTTTCTTTTTGTTTTTCGACGTAGACAGACTTTTTTCAATGTAATCATTGACCTGCTGTTCAATTGTATATGTTGTTTCTCCTAATCCGTCTTCCAGTGACATAAATTTGTCTCCAGTATTTATTCCATCATCCACAATATCATAGTCGCCGGTTTGGTAACTTTTGTAACTTTTGATGATCTCAATAGAACGAATTTTATATTTTTCTAGGAGACCAGAATATTCAAAATCAATATATAATAGTTCACTTTCCAGTGTTTTTACAACAATCATATCATTTTCAAGCTTTCTAATTTCACCTTGAATAAACGCATCTTCACCAGCAAAGTTGATCTTAATTAGTTTTCCAGGTAAAAGACGATTTATGACACAATAACCATCTTCTTGCTGATTCACGACAATGACTTTATCAATATTGTCAACACCGCCATCAGCATTCAAATGAAAAATTTGAGTTTCCAAATTTTCCGAAATGAGTTTCAATTTAGAATCATCAATATAATCAACAAAAAATAATGTATCGTTCAATAATTCTTTACGGGCTGATTCCAATTTAACAATATTACCATAAAATAAAGAATTATTTAGATTTATGTTTTCCATAATTTATATAAAGAATGAGATTATTTATTAATTTTTAATTCTTAATTACTAATTCCCAATAAATGAAGAGTGAATGTCTTTGAATATGACCTGTTGGAGATATAAGGCGGTGTTTTTAATATGAGAGAATATATCCTTTTTATTTGATTGTTCTTTTTTATAACGAATGTAAATGTGTGCATTTGGCTGGACTGGGTGATTCTTTTTGAACCCTACGAAACTTAGCGTTTCTTTGTAACTGCTATATAAATAAACTTCAATAAGCTTGCCAATTGTATAATCATCTTCTTTTAGTTCAAACACAAAGAAATCATCCTCGGTATATATATTACAATACATATTTTGGTATTCTTCAATTTCTTCTGCTGATTTTGTTCCGTCATTTGACGCCGATATATATTCTTCTTTTGTTTGAACATTCGCAAGCTCATTATCTTTAGTATACTGGATAATTAAATTCAATTTACTTATGATGTATTCACAACTCTTAGCCATTAGCTCTCTATTTGTAAATATTCCTAAACTCTCAACTGTCATTTTATACTCGTTTTCATAGTAAATTCTTTGCGCGTCCAGAATTTCAAAGTCTCGTTTTTCCATTTTATCTTCAATATTATTTGCCCTTTTAGATATTTCCGGTTCGTTGCGCAGAAACTCATAAGTGCAATTATGCACAACATTCCAACACGAATTCTCTTGAGCGCAACCAATTTCAAATTCCGCCTCGAAATTTAACTCTTCCATTTCATTATCGCTCAAGTTATGGTTTGGATACAACACGCAAAGCAATATATGTTCTCCACTAATCGGGTCAGGTGGAAACAATGACCCACTCATTTCGCTTTGAACCTCATTATTGGTCTGTTTATTTACAAGAACAATGTCTTTGGTTGTAACATACCTTTTTTCTTGTTTTCCTTTTTCATTTTTCACATCAACGACAATTTTGTGGTTCTCTTTTAATTGGTCAAATTCGTTACTTTTGTTGCTCATAATAGGAATGCAGGAAATGCGATGTTTCAAATACTCGTTGTTGAAACTTGTAGTATTTTTGATTATATTAATAGAACTTTCATGATGCGGGAATCCTTTGAAAACAAGTGTTTTAATATTAGACAAACACGTCCGACGAAGTGAATTGACAACACACGTTTCTACTCCTCGTATATTGAACGTCAAAGTCCCTTCATATTCAACAACGTTTTCAACATGAACACTCATGGATGTATGTTGTATAAATTTATACTTTATTTTTAATTCAATTTTTTAGTTTATATCATCAAAAAAAATTATACTCTAAATCATATTGAAATATAGTTCATGAATAACAATACCGAGAAAAATATGAATATGATGCCTAACAAACAAAATTTAAACAAGACAAATCCAAAACATTTATTATTTTTTAGCGAACTTTGCGCTCACAGTAAAGAAGTGCTGGCGAATCTAAGACAGAAAAATTTTCTTGATAAAGTTCAGTTGATTTGCATTGATAACAGATACATTGAAAACAATATTACACATATTTATTTGAATCCACAACAGACCATGCCACTACCACCTATGATTACTTGCGTTCCAACTCTGTGTATAATGCCAAACTATGAAATATTAAAAGGGGGTCAAATTGTGGAGTATTTTGCTCCGATGAGTAAAAGTATTAATGATGAGCGACAGAAACTAAATATGGAACCAAATTCGTTTTCTTTAGAGTCTGAAACAAACGGTTCTTTTGGGGTATCAAGTGATTCATTTAGTTTCTGGGATACAAACCACGACGAACTATCCGCACAAGGTAACGGCGGGACGCGTCAAATGTACACGTATGCGTCTATTGAGTCTACAAATAATCATTCCGAAAATATTTACACACCAACAGAAGATTTAAGTGAGAAACAGGAACCGATTAGTTTAGACAAAATTCAACAAGAGAGAAATAATGAATTATGATTTAAAAAGACAAATAGTTTAACAACTATCCAACTTCAATAGCAATATGAGTCACTCTGCTGCTCAGAAAAAACAAATCGTAAAAACGTTTGTAGATATTTACTTTGATTTACTCAACACTATCAAAGAACAACTAGAAAACAAAAATAAAGAGTTTAACGATTTTTACAAGAAAAATTTGTTGTTGAAAAAGACAAATATCAAACTCTTTATTAAAACGTGGTATGAATATATCACAAAGCAATATTACCACTACATTATGGATAATAATGTCAACTATTTCTTTAGCGATGAACTACAGGCAAAGTTGAACAAGGATTTCAATGTTTCCGTGATGAAATATATTGTCCTGATCAAAGAAAAATATAATTCTGTGAGCAACTTCGTTGTGGAATCTATTTTAGCGAAAATTAAGTTTTTGACGCAAATGAGTTATCAGTATTTTAATACCAACTAAAAATAAAATTGAATCAACGGTGTCAGTCGTTTATATGCCAACAACAACCATGGGAAAGTTTGACCGTAAGTTTAATGATTACAGCAAAAGGGGACGCTGGGGAAAACGCACCGCAAAATATGGAGTCATAAAAAGGGAAATCGTAATACGCAGATTTAAAGACCCCGAATTGAATCTTACTCGTACATTCTCTGACACTACAAGATTAAATATGACAGTAAAAGAAAATCAGAGTGCAATGATATTCATGGCAATGAAACTAGGAGATGATTATGATGATCTTGTGTGCCGTTTTAATGAACTTCAGCGCGATTATGATGAAGTTAAGGCGAAAAACAATGTTGTTTCAACTAATTTTTCTGTTCTTAAGAAAGAAAATGATAGTCTACAAAATGAAGTAGAATCATTGAAAAAAAGATTGCGTTTGGCAAATGAGCGCAATTTCAATAGTCAATTTGAAAATCAAAATAATACAATAATACCAAATAAAGTCATTTAAATAAATAATTTTACAATTACAATTATACACATAATGGAAAAAAGCGAGGATTTCCAAAAGATAATCGATGATTTTGTCAAGGACCTTTTGATCAGTTTTCCAGAATATGAAGACAAATTCAATGTGATTGATTATGATGAATATTATTGTCATTGTAAAAAAGTTTACCCAGAAAATTTTTTTCATATTTTGTATGAAAACGACGAATTATTTGATAGCGACGATTCATGTTTTTTATTACCAGATTTAAATTTTAAAGAAATTATTTTGGATGATAAATTAAGCGACGGTTCCAAAAAAACTATATGGAAATACTTACAACTAATATTGTTTTCAGTGTGTAAGGGTGTCGATAGCAAAGAAGATTTTGGAGCTGCCAAAGATTTGTTTGAGGCGATTAATGAAGACGACCTTCAAGATAAAATAGAAGAAACTATGAACGAGATGAGAAATGTCTTTTTTAATGACGTTGACCCGTGTTTAAATGAAATGTTTAGCGAGCAAATGGGTGATTTGAGTAATGTTGAAAACATTTTTGAATCATTTGCCAAGGCATCTCAACAAGGGGTCAGTGGCGAAGAGGGTTCTGGTAACTTCTTTGAAAATACAATGAATCAGGAAGAATTAAAAGACCATCTTAGCGGATTAATGGGAGGGAAAATAGGGAGTTTAGCAAAAGAAATTGCTGAGGAAGCATCAAAAGAGTTTGGATTCGAGGAGGGTCAAGACGAGAAATCGCAGAGCGAATTGCTACAACAATTTTTCAAAAATCCATCAAAACTACTTGGTGTTGTTAAAAATATAGGGGGGAAACTAGAAGAAAAATTAAAGAGCGGTCAAATGAAGGAAAGTGAATTGATGAAGGAGGCTCAGGAAATTATGGGGAAAATGAAGGACATGCCTGGAATGAAAAACATGATGAGCCAAATGGGAATGGCGGGTGGGAATTTTGATATGAAGGGAATGGCAAATAAAATGCAACAATCTATGAATCAATCCAAGATGAAAGAACGAATGCAAGAAAAACTTAGAAAGAATAAAGAAGAAAAGCAAAAAGAAGCAATGGCTGGCAATATGACCCAAGTTTCCGATGATACGTTTGTATGGAATGATGACAATAGCAATCCGAACGAGTCTTTACATAAAAGTAAGGCGACTAATAAGAAATCAACTACAAATCCAAAGAAAAAGAAGAAGAAAAAGAAGAAGAGCAACTAACAATAATATATGCTTTATATTATATAGACAATTATTATAATGGAAACAAAATTCTGGTTACACGACCCAAAAGTATTACTTCATAAAGACAAATTATTAGAAGTGTGGCCATATTCGCATATGAACTATAATGAAAAAATAAACGCAACAACTAGGTTTATTTTGTATTCATCTTTGTTTGGATATATTCTTTTGAATAACTATTTGATTTTGTTACTAGGGGTTGTCATGATTCTGGCGTTAGTCTTTATTCAGAATTATAACAAATTGGAAAGTTTTGAATCGTCAATTCCTGACTCGTTTGACGAGGACAAACACACGAGTAAGAATCCGTTGTATAATGTATTGAATAGCGATTATGTAGATGACGTCAATAAAGAGAAGTTGAGAGATGAATACGACCAAAATAAAGAGTCCGAAATCAATCATCAGACAAAGCAGTTTATTTATGAAGCGAATAAAGGAAACAAGGATATTGGAAATATATTCAATAATATTTCTGACAATTTGAACTTTGAATCTTCTATGCGGCAGTTTTATATAAATCCGAGTACAACGATTCCGAATGATCAAGGCGATTTCCTCAGTTATTGTTATGGTGAACTATATTCTGAAAAGCCCTTGTTAATATATTAAATAACAAAAAAAAAATATTTCATTTTATATAATAATGACCCAACTTGTTGATTTTGTTTTTAACAACATTTCAAGGATTGGAAATGATGATTATAATTTTACTCAAGAGAATCTTATGAACAAAACGCATTTGGGATACAATACATCAAATTTTAGCGAATTAAACGACAACAAGGTAATTAATCTAGCATCTTCACATCCGACTATGAATATGAAAGGTGGGTTTCAAGTTTCGCCGAATGGTGGAAACATTGACGAAAGTGGCGAGTTAATAAATTCTAAATTGACAAACTTGAACTTCAAGATAAGTCTTCAAGAACGCACCTTCAAGACAGTTCCTTATTTAGGAAGAGGAAATGTAGATGTTGGAATGGAAAATGATCTGCGCAAAGGCGACACTTTAAGAGAGAAAAAGAGTGCTGTTAAAATAAACGAAGAATGTCAGGTTAATGTTGACAAGTACCCGATGCAGAAAAAACTCCAAAAGAGGTTGAGCAGCAAACACATTGTAGAAGAATCGGCTGCAAATGGTTGGGTGCGCGGTGGTCTTCCTTCGCGCGAGATTTACAAAAATGAAAAGTACGAGTGTAATTAGATGAATTATTATAAAATACTATATTAATAGATATTAACTGTAATATGTCGTTTACAAGTAACAAAAATCAAAATCCTGAATACAATGTAGAAAAACTCATGAATTCCAACAAAATGAATTATATGTTGAATGTTGACTATTGTCAAAATAGTTCGGTTCATAAGATGTTGGAACTAGGCGGAGTTCCCAAATTACACAGCGAGACCTTGTCATACAACAATATTGATATTGAGAGTAAACTCAGAGGCATCAAAAGTATAAATTTGGAGGGAGCGAACTTTAATCCTGATTTGAAAACCAAAAAAATTACAGACACACCTCTTTTTAAAAAACAAAAAACATTAGTTCCACCTTCATTTTTACATGTCAGTGAAAGAGGTGGCTTTCATAACATTTAAATAATTATATATATAATTTATAAGTAAACTATATATATAATGGCGTTTACAAGATTTCACGATGATACTAGTAGAATCTTAAAATCAAATATTGAGACGACATCTATGTGTAGCTATACATTTAATGTTCCCTCCAACACGGGTACAAAGAATGTCTTTGTCGATGATCCACATATTCGCTTACAAAAAAGCGGAAATTTACAATATAGTAAAATGATAGATCTAGAGGGGCAGTTGAAACAAATGGAACGTGGATATTCGCGGGATTTTATTGATAACCAATACAACAAAAAAAATCGTGTCAATCATGGAGAGCGGAAAATTCCAATATATCAACTGAATAAAAGCGTGACAGATGAGTCAAGGAGCACTCATCCATCTTGGACGTATCGTTCTCTCCAACAATACCGACCGGAGATTTTGTTTGAAGACCCTCAAAGTCATTTTTCGTTGAAATTTGAAAACAATGTGGACACAAATATTGACACAAAAGACAAATATAGAAAAAATCATAAAAAAATATAAAACTTATATATAAGAGATTAAATTATGGCACAAATTGCTATTCCATTATTATTGTTAGGAACAGCGGTTTTAATTAGCAATGACAGAAACAAAAATGAAGAAAATGAAGAAGAATGTATTGGTAATGGAAAAGAAAATATGGCTAATTTGAGCGACATTGATCCGCGCGGCGATTTGCTCTCCAAAGAATATAAAAAGTTTCACCCGAACATTGCGAAGAGTGATAACAACATTAACAATCAACAAGATGTTTCGCAATATCAAGACAAATTCTTTTTGAATAATATTTCAAGCGAAGAACAAGCGTCTTCTAATACTAGCGATAATATTTTCAAAAATCTTGCTGGAGAAAAAATTAAATACGACGATATTAATCACAATAATATGAACCTTTATTATGGAGGAAAAACAAACGGGGGTGGTAATATGAATACTTCTTCTATTTTAGATTCTTATACTGGACAAGGGACGTATGATATTAAAAAGGAAGAGATTGCCACCATGTTCAAACCAGAAAATAATACCCAGAACGTTTATGGTAATCAGAACCAAAATGAATTCTTTCAGTCACGTGTGAATGCTTCTCACCGCCACGCGAACAGTAAACCGTGGGAAGAAATCAAAGTTGCGCCCGGTCTTGGCAAAAAATACGATGAAAATGTGATTACAAGTGGATACAATAATTATAATGAAACGAGAGACCAGTGGATGCCTAAAGGTGTAGATGAGTTGCGCACTTCTAATAATCCTAAAAATATTTACTGCCTACACGACCATATGGGACCTGCGATAAATCCAATACAAAACAGAGGCGAGCATGGAAAAATTGTCAAAAAAACGCCGGACTCTTACTTTGTAAACAAAGATAATTTAGGTATGATTGCGGGAACATCTGGACCCAATATGCACACTGTGGGTGCCCATCAAATGCTTACCAATGAAAATCGCGATAACACGAGTGTTGAATATTACGGAACCAGAATTAACCAAAATGGTGCTGCTTATGCCAAACAAAACTATTTGGAAGCAAACAAACAACAATTAGATGGGGCTCCAATTACGAATCGCGTAGATAAAACAACAAATCCGACAAGTGAACAAAATTATGGCAAAACCTCTTATAACGCACATAACAACAACCGAAATACAACAAAAACGTCTCACTTTGGAGGAATGGGGTCTACTGTATCCAGCATCGTTCAACCAATTATGAATGGATTGAGACACAGCAAGAAGGTAAACACTACAACTAGTTTACAATCATCTGGTAATGTTGGTCTAAATAACGTCGCCGCGCATACCATTCGCAACAAGCAAGAAGTCTCTACCACCAATAGAGAAATGTATGAATGTGATTTGAATATGAATCACTTGAATGTTCAGAAACAGCAAGATTCTGCGTATATGAATGTAAACCCCATATTAAACGCGACACAAAGAAATTCGATGAATCAATCCGAAACGGGTCCGGCTGCTTCTCAGTTAAGTGGAAACATGAGCTACGTTGCTCAATATAACCAAGAAAATAACAACCGCGTTTACGCGAGCGGTGTACAATCTAACGGCAACATTAGCCTTTTTAACAACAAAATTGTTGCGCAAGTAAACGCAAAAGAGTGTGAAAATACTAGATCAACTCCGGTGTATAGACCCAAACCAACTTCCTATCAACACCCAAGCGATAGTCTGGGTACCACCACCTCTATGCCACAAAACTACCAAGAAATCAGCAACAGTCACTTAGATGCGTCGCTGTTGGACGCATTCAAATCAAATCCGTATACCCAACCGTTGAACAGTTCATAAATAATAAAATTATTACTATATACTAAAAACGCCGGATAAGTATTTACGCATTTCAGCTTTTATCTTATTTTCATCAAACTGACCGGAATTTCCATTGAAAACAACAGTGTTTTCGGGGTATTTTTTAATCACAATCATCCCATCATCTTGTAATTTAAGTTTATATTTCAATACTGGTTTTTTGTTTACTACTTGAGTATACATCATAAAAGGCTCTTTTTTATGTTTCAGATACGCATGACCAATATTATTATCTGGATTAACAATTTCGTTTAGATAATAATTCCAATGTTCACTTTGATCGTGCTCAAATACACAAGAGACGCACAATGAATTATTCGCCAGTTTTTGGTTGTAGTTTATATCAAGTAAACAATTGTCGCATTTTGAAATATTGTAGTTTACTCGCCGTATATTGTGCTGATACACATCGGACATTTCAATTGTGCGGGTACTTGTATCTTTTACATCACAAATCATTGGTTCTAAAAAGTATAAAGCAGTATCGATGATACAAAACTTGTCTTCTGACAGTGGAATTAATATTGCACAATGTGTCAAATGGGGTGTGCCGGGTGTTTTACAGCTATTTGGAACACTTGCCGCAATAATATAGCTTTTGATATTATGATTCGCTTGTAAATATTCTTTTACGAAATGCGATAAAGCGATGCAGTTGCCACTGTTATACTTGTAAATACAAGTGTTTGATTGTGATTCTTTATAAATTGTGTAAGGAATTGTAGAAAATATTACGTTATTGTAAACATTGTGAAACAATTCTGAAAAATGTTTATCGGATAACTTTTGATTTGCCATTTGAATCTCTTTGAAAATACAATTTTGAGGAGTGTTTGTCATCTAATTATATTATTAACTTATAAAATATTAAATATTACAGACATATTTTTATATTACAAAACTAAGAAAAGTGGAAATGGAAAAAGCAAAAATGAAATTGGACAGTTATATACAGAAAGCCAGCATTCCAAATATATTATTTTTCGGACCATATATGTGCGGAAAAGAAGAAACATACCATCAATTTATCACCAATCTATATAATTCAAACGAAAATATTTCTAAATATGTCCTTACAATTAACTGTTTATCTACAAATGGAATCAAAATTATCAAAGAACATATTAAACTATTTTCAATGCAAATATTCAACAAAACTAAAGACGTGAATTTCAAAACAATTGTCTTGGAACATGCCGACAATTTGACATATGATTCTCAATATAGCTTAAGGCGAACAATAGAACAATATAGTAAAACAACGAGATTCATCTTTGTTTGCGAAAATAAGTATCGTCTGTTGAATCCGCTGTCATCGCGATTCGCGCACATTTACATTAATGAAAATCGCAATAGGTCTTTGCATAACAATATAGATAAATTCAACTATACAAAATATAAATATCTTATTCAAAAATATAATAATTTACTCCAAAATAAAGACCCACAAATCAACAAGCTGTTAGAAATATATAAAATTAGCGTTGAATTCCACAAGTATAATTTTCATTGTTTTGAAATTTTCCAAAAATTTAGGACAAATCCAAACCACAATAATTTGAGTTTAATATTTGGGAAGGTCAACAAAAACTTTTACAATGACTTATTTTCTATTTTTTACTTGTTGGTAGTATTTCGTAATAATTTAGAAATAGAAATATATGATTACTATTAAATGGATGATTATAATTCAAATTTGCTGAACGATTCTAAGTCTGAATGGTCAATACGCTTGATGAATATTTTGTCTGGACACATTATCGACGGCTTTCGTTCAATATACAGCGAAGCAATGGAAGTATGTGAGAAAAATGACGAAGACGAGAAATATTTGATGACCTTTCAAAACTACTTGTCTATGATTCCAAAGTGGAATCAAACTATGGTGGATGCTGAGGTGGAACGAATTAAAGAATGTTCGCAGTGTAAATATTTAGAAGACCTCATTACTTGTGTTCATATTCTTCAGTTAAAAATATTGAGTTGTGTTCGCACTGGAAATCAAAACAAGAAAATTGACATTGATATACCTTGCTTCAAACAATTTTTGCATAACGTTTACATTAACATTGCCCGAAAATTGTATTCGAATATTTATTTATTCCAAATTGAGGCGACACCGTTACAGCAACAAAAACACAATCGAGAATTTGAAATTATTGTTCAAACGTGTATTATGAACACAATTCGTGATAATATTCCAGTAGAACAACTTCTGAAACAATATATTGATGAAACACAAGAAGTAGATGTTGAAAAAACAGAAAAAGTAATAGACGAACCAAAGCAAGAACCACAAGAAAACAATAAGCCACAACAACAAGTTGGAGACTCAATTGAAACGCCCTCTTCTATTCTAAAAGATGAAAGCAATAGTGTTGTAATCAACGAACAACCATCTCTATCTGAAGCACCTCCGACAGTAGATGATTTATTATCAAATAATAATTATGACCAAAAAGAGGAGAATAAGTCTATCTCTTTTGAAAGTGAAGAGCCGCCTGAAGTCAACGAACAAGAAAGCAACAATGAAAATACATTCACCATTGGGGATAATGTGCCTCTAGTTCTGGATAGCGATTTTGATAGCCCGTCTATTTCCAATATGAATGAGATTGAAGAAATAAACTTGGATTTTGATAACATCGAAGATGAAACAAAAAATTCGGAAAGTGAACCGCCAATTGATCTTGGAATCGAAGAACTAGCCTTTTAAATAAATGGATTATTTTCGTTATATATAATTTATTTAAATAACAAATAAATTATATGGAGTTATTGAATAGTAATTTTATTGTAGCAGCAGTCATATGTATTATATATTTCATTTTAAAAGTTTCAGTGGAGAAAAACAAAGACGATAAAAAAAAGGCGTTTAAAGACAGTGCTTTAGTAGGAATTGTTTCTTATGCTGTGTTAATATTTAGAAGTAATTTTGTCTCTTTTGAGAGTAGTAAAACGACCACAATTTTCACAAACGAACCTCAATTTTGATTTGATTCCATCTCTAAGTCATCTATAAATCTCTAAGTCGGTTGACAGCGCCCGGCGAGGCCGTTTCTGCTGTGTTATCGCTAGACTGATTTAAAAGCATTTTTACATTTGTTGGAGACGCAGTTTTAGCAGAACCATTGTTATTAATATTTCTATTGGAGTTAAAAGCAGTCTCTCTGTTTGATTTGATAGATTTCGGTTTTGACAAAATGTTTGTATTCTTACGAGTCATCTTTTCCAACTTTGCTTCAATGTTTTTGAGTTTGTGTAAAATCATATTCAGTTTAGAATTGGGGTCTTGGTGTAAGCGTTCGCGATTAGTATTCATATTCCTACGCGTGTTGTTATTTACGCCAGGTCTTTTTTTACAAGACCTATTATTCCAGTAGCACTTAGGGTCATGTCCACAAAAGGGATGTTTTGTCTTACGACGAGACGAGCACGCAACCATTATATATAATACTTACATTATTTATTCTTGCGTATTATATTTAACAATTTGAAAATATATATTTACGAAATAATATCATCAATGTCCATGTAATGACATTTGTCATCATGTAAACAATTATCAACTATCAAGTCCGACGCAATATACTTTTTAAGAACGTTATGTTCATATTGATCTTCTGGAATATGTTTATGAACAATCCTGGATATCATTTTGTACAACTTGAATCCAGGATATTTATCATCGCCATTTTGTTTGTATAGTACATTTTCACCGTTATCGTCGTATAGCCACGAGAAAATAAGATCATATATCGGGGCAATATTTCGATATTCATCAATATTGTTGATATCGTCGCATACAAAATCAAAAATGCTACAAGCAAGACGACATAGGTCAAAACTCATGTTTGGTTCTACTAACGGTTTCTTTTCATTATAATACGGGTTATAATTATATTGTGTATGAGCTGTTCCATTTCTGGAAAAACTATCACTACATAGAGAATGTCCGTTGTAATCATAAATGGCGCGACCAAAATCAATTATTTTGTATATTTTACCATAGGTTGGTATTTTGTATATTTTATCTTTTATTTTGTAAATCAAATACTCCTTGTCTGTTTCACAATACATGATATTGTTTGTGTGTAAGTCGTTGTGAGTAAAGTTATATTTTTTTTGATATACGTAAAGTGTTGTGATAATTTGAAAAATAGCACTCTCTATTTCTTCCATTTTGATTTCTCCTCCATCCAATAGTTCATCCAGTGTATTTGTACACTTTTCAATAACAACTACTTGTGTTGGAAATTTGTTTAGTAATAAATAAATTTTGTCTTCTTCTTCGCTGTCTTCTTCGCTATCTTCTTGACTATCTTCTTCTTCGCTATCTTCTTCTTCGCTATATTCCTCACTATCTTCGCTATCTTCTTCTTCGCTATCTTCTTCTTTGCTATATTCTTCGCTATCTTCTTCTTCGCTATCTTCTTCTTCGCTATATTCCTCACTATCTTCGTCACTATCTTCGTCATTATTAGTCAACGTGTCATTTGTATCATATTGATACTTCAATGCCAACCCATCGTCATTTTCTAAATCATCAATCAAAAATTCATTTACACTCGTTAATGAGTGAGATACTCCTGAGCTGTCCACCGGTGTTTCTTCCACAATAGATTCAAACTCCAAATCTAAATCGTTGGTTTCTTCAATGAGCAAAGTCTCCTTTTTATTTTGCTGAAAGATATCGTTTGCCTCATTGTCTTCAAACCGAAATTTTTTCCCTAAATTTTGTGTAAAAAAGTTGGATTCGCATAAATATTCTAAATCGTCTGACACATTTATTTTACAATTTTTTTTCTGACAAATAAACATATCATAGCATTCAATACCGTGGAAAAACTGTTTGTCGGTTTTCAATATTCCACTGATGTAATAAAATAAACTATCTACATAAGCATAGTTATTTTTGTCATGGATATATTTTTGATATTTACTATTGGCATTTTTTTCTTCAACACCAGGCAATATTGTTAAATCTTCGTTTTTGTATTTTCCAGTCAAATATCTCAGAGAGTCAACCAGTGTGATATATTTGAAAAATACTTCCCTATCATTATCGTCCTTGTCTTTTATTTCGAAACAGTTTTCATCACTTTTACTTTTGTAATGCCTAACTCTTTTTTGAATTTCAATATTCAAAAATTCTTCTACCGGCGCTTTTGCTTTAACAATTTCCTCAAATTCATTATTTGAAAGATTGTTTAAATTATCGTATAATAATTCTTGTTTTAGCATCGCACATTAATTTTTATTATTGATATAATATTTTTAATATTTTTAAACTTATTAATAATAACATCTTCATGTGATTTGCGTTCGTAATATTCCGAGGTTTAAATTTGTTTTCAATATATAAACAATGACACTAGAACTTAAGAAATTTAGTATGAGTCACATCACATTCAAAAAAGACGAAAATAAAGGTCCCGTCGTTGTCTTAATTGGTAGAAGAGATACGGGAAAGAGTTTCTTGGTTCGTGATTTATTATTCCATCATCGAGATATTCCGTTGGGCACTGTTATTTCGGGTACAGAAGCCGGCAACGGTTTTTATAGCGATCACGTTCCCAAACTGTTTATTCACGATGAATATAGTTCCTCTATTATTGCCAATATTTTGAAAAGACAAAAGGTTGTATTGAAACAAGTAAACAAACAACTTGCCACGTACAAAAAGTGTAATATTGATCCGAGAGCGTTTGTTATTTTGGATGACTGTCTATATGATAATTCGTGGTCAAAAGACAAATTAATGCGTTTACTATTCATGAATGGAAGACATTGGAAGATTATGCTTATCATTACTATGCAATATCCGTTGGGTATCCCACCAACATTGAGAACCAATATTGACTATGTCTTTATTTTGCGCGAACCATACATTGCCAATCGTAAGCGTATCTACGAAAACTTCGCGGGTATGTTCCCGACATTCGAGTCTTTTTGTCAAGTAATGGACCAATGTACTGAAAATTATGAGTGTTTAGTGATTAATAATAATGCGAAATCAAACAAATTGCAAGATCAAATCTTTTGGTACAAAGCGCAAGCACAAAAAGATTTCAGATTAGGATCAAAAGAATTTTGGGAATTGTCTAAAAATATTGGTTCGGACGACGAAGAAGAAACATACGACCCTCAGTCTTACGTGAAGCGCAGTAGTGGTCCACGAATTAACGTGAAAAAAAATAAATGGTGACACGTTTCGTCACCGAGCAAGATTCTTCACACGGTAGTCATAACAAATAGGTAATCAAAGCTCTCACATCGTTTCCTCTTTTAATAGCAAAATCATTTAAAGTCAAGTCGCGTATTACTATACAATGAATATCGTAAATCTCATCGAAACCAACCCAATCACCAAGTTCTCTGGCAATTACCAATCGCGATTGGTAGGGAAACTGAGGTATTCCTTCACTGAAACGCAACAACAGGTATTCCTCGCCAACTTTTACTGTTACTTGAACTGTTGTAATACAGATTTTGTGGTTGACCTAGACGATGTATGGAAGTGGATGGGATTTCATGATAAAGCAAAGGCAAGAAGGCTTCTTGACAAACAGTTTATTGTTGAGAAGGATTACATTAAAACCGCTTGCCCTGCAGGGCAAGCGGTTTCGTCCAACGGCGGACAGAATCGACAGGTATTCAAAATGACCGTCCCCGCCTTCAAACGATTCTGTCTCAAAGCGGGAACATCCAAGGCAGACGAAATCCACGAATACTACATCAAGTTGGAGGAGGTCATCCAGGAAACCATCTGCGAAGAGAGCATGGAACTCCAGAACCAACTCAAACTAGCGCAAGAAACTGCCGAACAAGAGAAGCAGAAAAAACGCCAAGCCGTGGAAAAAGCAATCATCGACCAATTCCCCAAGAATACCGAGTGCGTCTACTTCGGCACGATCGACAACACGGAGGGCGGCGAGACCCTCCTCAAATTCGGACAAACGAACGATTTGCGGTCGCGCGTTTATAACCACCACAGCAAGTTCGCGAATTTCGTTTTGGTGAACGCATTCAAGGTCCAGAACAAGGTCGAGATCGAGAACCTGATCAAGCAGCACCCCAAGGTGAAGAAACAGTTGCGCCAGATTAAAGTTGATGGGAGTACGTACAAGGAGATCATTGCGTACAATGCGACCTTCACGTCAGATAAACTGACGTATTACATAAAATCGGTGATTGAGAGCAAGCGGTACAGTGTAGACAATTACAACAAATTGTTGAAACGGAACGATATGTTGGAGGAGGACTTGGCGGCACTTAATGTTGCAAACATGGAATACCAGGCGACGAACGGGGTGTTGGTATGCGAGATAGCAGAGCTGAAACGCAAGGTCGGTGAGCAGGAGATCCAAATCAACAAACTGATGGCGGATTGCGATTACCAGCAACAGCAGCCGGTGAGCGAAGAGACGAAACGTTTTGACGAATTCATCAGTGCGTGTTGTATCGTCCGTCCTGATGTAGAGGAGTCGAGCGGTATGATGGAGGGTCAGTTTCGCATATGGAACGGAGTCAAACCAACGAAACAAATCTTCCACCAGTTCAAACAATATTTGGATACGCGTTTCCGTCCTAAACGGTTAGAACAGCAAGATAAGAATCAGGTGGTCTACGGGTACGCAGGGGTGAAATTACAAGTAGTCGAGTACAAACGGAGTCGGGGGGTGCAGTGCGACGCGGAGACCTTCGTATTCGGAGTATGCCGGTTCACGCCACAGGGCAAGGTATTGAATTCCGAGTTATTGGCGAATTACAAGCGATGGAAGAAGAAACTGGGGAAAGATGTGTCGGGCGATAAAAAAGAGATGGATGAGCTGAAGGAGTATTTGAACGCGTCTCCGTATGCCCAAAAGGCAACCGTTTGGAAGAATGGTGCGACGAACGAAGGGTATTATGGATTGTCACTCCGCGAGGAGGACGTGTACCAACATAAATTAACATCAAGTACCGGAAAACGGGTGAATAAAGTGTGTTTGAAAACCAACCAATGTTTGAATATGTGGGAAACGATTGTCAAGGCGGCGTCTTCAGAGAATATGTCTGCGGCGAAGATGAGTAGAAGCATTAAAAATAAGACGGTTTTCAACGACGATTATTTCTTTTCCTTTTGATATCATGCTTCAAACCGGGTTCTAAAGTGTTCTAAGCCTTATATTTGAAAACATCAACTGTATGCTTGGATGAACCGACCTCCCACGGTTTAACTTGTTCAATGTGATTAGAATGTTGGCAGTAATATAATACTTTTCTACTTTTAATATTGAGTTTCCTCTTTAGATAATTCACCGACAACTTTTTGGCATTGTGTTCCTTCAAATATTCACGTACAATATTGTTATCTAATTCAACGATTTTATTTTCTCGGTTTGACTTTTTGCCACGTTTTACTTTCATAGTTTTAGTTATTTATAATAATTTTCTCTTTATTTAATATTTAAAACATATTTAGTTATATTAAATAAAGATCATGGCGCCAAAAAAAGACAAAAACGGGTTGATTATATTCAAAGATTATCCGGAGTTCACTCCAAATCTGACACCACAAGAAATATTTCAAACGGGGAGTTTTGGCGGGACTTATTGGCGACCAATTTACTCAACTATATTGAAGAAAAAAATCAATAACCAGCATAAAAAATATCCAAAGAGTTGGTGGAAAAATCTTCCAGAACATTGGTTAACTTCTGGATGGGACGATTACGACAAAACAATAAATAAATATAATGTGAAAGTCGGTACAACATTAGAATATTGGGAAGAAAAAAAATGGATCAATGAAACGCACCCATATGGGTGGACGCAATGGTATTGTGATTTTTATTCTGGAAAACGGAGCGATGACGATGAACGACAAATCAAACGGTGGATGAATACCGCGGGACCTAAAAGTAGATTCCGTAGAAATTTAATCAATCAGATTCATAAAAAAAAGACAAAATACGATGACTATGAAGTAAGTCCAAAAATAAGACAAACATTACAACATTGGGGATATCAACTTCAGAAGAGTGATGTTTGACATTATATTTAAAAATTGAAATCAACTTACCATTAGTTTTGGATGCCATCAAACAATTGTAAAAAAATCATGGAAGGACTTCTCAAACCAGGTGTCCAAGAAGCCATTTTCAAGAAGGCATTTGATTATGTTAATGG
>Ga0228627_1000059_pt1 | contig 73512 bp, 56 predicted proteins | sample 33DmetaG_FD_190483 | JGI IMG/M metagenome (GOLD analysis project Ga0228627, IMG submission 190483) | Seawater microbial communities from Monterey Bay, California, United States - 33D | ecosystem: Environmental > Aquatic > Marine > Coastal | place: USA: California | collected 2016-09-28 | reverse complement strand
TCCTGGCAAGCCCACCGGGATAATCCCTCCAGTAGCGGGAACCCCGACCCCATTGCGTAAAGAGGCTATCATCTCAGCTCTATCTATAGCTGCATTAATGGCCCAGCGCAAATCTCTGGAGAGCGGTCGTTCGGCATTAAACACTAGGTATTCCGTATTCAAAAAAGGACTGCGAACTAGAGTGTGCTCGGCCATATACCGCTCTTGAAGCATTCCCTGTCTGGTTAGCAGATCGTCTTTAAAGCTAGGATCGAGGTTCGGTAGAAAGTCAAAAGTTCCACGCAAATATTCTAAAAAAGCGCTCTGTTGATCCGTCAAGAAAGAGATACTAATTCCGTCTAGATAAGGTAATTGGACACCTGCACTGTCAACACGCCAATACATCTCATGCTTATGGAGCACTAATTTTTCTCCGTAATGCCATACATGAAATTTAAAAGGTCCAGTACCTACAGGTGCAGTATTTAAAGCAGTCTCCCCCGATGGAATTACACTACAAAATGGCATGGCCAACAACGATAGAAAGCTGGCATTTGGTTCCTCTAATACGATTTCAACGGTCGACGCATCAATCGCTTTACAAGTTGAAAGACCTTCAACGACCCAGCTTCCGGGTGATGCAACCCTGGGATCTTTTAATCGGGTCAGACTGTAAACAACATCTTCCGCTGTTACTATTTTACCATTATGAAACCGCGCATCTCTTAAACGAAACGTGTAGACGGTAGCACCACTGTCTATTTTCCAGTCTATTGCAAGAGCCGGCGCAATATCGTTATTGGCATCCAATACCACCAAACCTTCGTACAACTGCTGTACCGCCCAAATAGAGCTTTTTTCTTTCGCAAAAGCGGGGTCTAACGAAGGGATTCCTGCCGGCTCATTGTAACGAAAAACCATTTGTCGGTCTGTCCGCTCTGTTTTACAGGCCGTGAATACAAAAAAAACAACTACAAAAAAGCCCCCTAAAAAGGAGGCTTTTTTGAATCTGTTCCGTGAATTAGGCATCAATATTTGCATACTTCGCGTTGCGCTCAATAAAATCTTTACGAGGCGGAACTTCATCGCCCATGAGCATAGAGAATACACGATCAGCCTCAGCGCTATCGTCTATAGTCACTTGCTTCAATATGCGCTCGTCCGGATTCATTGTAGTCTCCCACAATTGCTCGGCATTCATCTCACCAAGACCTTTATAACGTTGAATACCTACGCCCTGGCCCGTTTCGCCACCATATTCAAACTGGAGTTGGTCACGTTGCTTATCATCCCAGGCGTACGATGATTTCGATCCTTTTTTCACTAAGTATAGCGGAGGGGTTGCAATATATACGTATCCCTTTTCTACTAATTCACGCATGTAACGGAAGAAGAACGTCAAAATCAGGGTTGAAATGTGGCTACCGTCCACATCGGCATCCGTCATGATGACAATCTTATGGTAGCGTAATTTATCAATATTGAGTGCTCGATGGTCTTCCTCGGTCCCCACACTTACACCCAGAGCGGTATACATGTTTTTGATCTCCTCGTTTTCGAAGACCTTGTGTGATATCGCTTTTTCAACATTTAAAATCTTACCACGGAGTGGAAGAATTGCTTGGAAGTTACGATCCCGACCTTGTTTCGCCGTACCGCCTGCTGAATCTCCCTCTACAAGGAAGATTTCACATACTTCGGGATCTGTTTCAGAACAATCGCTCAACTTACCGGGCAAGCCCATAGAGGACATTGTTCCTTTACGCTGCACCATTTCGCGGGCCTTTTTTGCGGCGACGCGAGCTTTCGCTGCGAGCAATACCTTTTGAACGATAATCTTTGCCTGTGACGGATGTTCTTCAAGAAAAGCCGTTAGCATCTCACCTACCAGCTTATCTACGGCACCACTTACTTCTTTGTTACCGAGCTTTGTTTTCGTCTGTCCTTCAAACTGAGGCTCCATGACCTTTACAGAAATCACTGCAGTCAAACCCTCTCTAAAATCGTCTCCGCTTACTTCAACTTTCTCTTTGGCTAGAAGACCGCTTTCATCGGCATATTTCTTCAATGTACGCGTCAATGCACGGCGGAAACCCGCAAGATGCGTCCCTCCTTCATGCGTGTTGATGTTGTTTACGTACGAGTGGATGTTCTCGTTGTAGCTCGTGTTGTAATGCATAGCAACCTCAACAGGTATTCCGTCGCGTTCGCCTTCCATTGACATCACTTCCGGCATAATCACCTCGCGGTTGGCATCAATGTATTTAACAAACCCTGCCAATCCATCTTCACTGTGGAAGCGTTGTCCTATATATTCACCTTTTTCATCCTTCTCACGAAGATCTGTTAGTGTTATAGAAATTCCTTTATTCAAGAAAGCCAATTCGCGCATGCGTTTCGCTAAAATCTCGTACTGGTACTCTAATTCCTCAAAGATTTCTGCATCAGGCTTGAAGGTAACGATGGTACCACGGTAATCCGTAGTCCCGATTTCACGCGTAGGGTATTTCGCTGCACCGCGTGAAAATTCAACCTCATGTTTTTTACCGTCCTTGTGCACTTCAGCGTGCAACATGATGGAAAGTGCATTCACACAACTCACACCTACCCCATGTAATCCACCGGATACTTTGTACGAGTCTTTATCAAACTTTCCACCAGCGTGAAGAACGGTCATTACTACTTCTAAAGTGGAGCGTCCATCTTTTGGGTGTGGATCAATAGGAATTCCTCGACCGTCATCCTTAACGGTGATACTGTCATCCTCATTAATGGTTACATATATATCCGATGCATGACCCGCTAAGGCCTCATCAATAGAGTTATCTACTACTTCGTAAACAAGGTGGTGGAGTCCCTTAACACCGATGTCTCCAATGTACATCGCTGGACGCTTTCGAACGGCTTCTAACCCTTCAAGGATCTGAATGGATCCACCGTCATAATTCTTTTGCTCTTCGCTCATAAACTTAAGATGAAGTTATGTTTAATGCTATCCTAACAAAGATACCTTTTAGGTACCCAAAAAGCGAGAAAAGGGACACGAAGCCCCTCTTCATTTACCAACATTTTTATTAACATTTACGCGGTTTGCGATCGCCTCGATGCCCTTAGAATTGGTAGTTTAAAACGAATAAACCCCTGACGCCTCTAACGCGATACCCCAAATAGATTTGGTAGTCCTGATTAAGCAGGTTGTAGGCACGCAAGCTGATGCTCAGATTATCATTGATTTCGTAGCCTAATTGTAGATTAACATCCGTAAAAGCCTCTAAGCCTAGTTCAGGAGCATCCCCCACGTACCTGCCACTTACGTGCTTCGCAGCGGCTGCAACGCGTAGATCATTGATCTCATAGGACAGGAGACCGCCAATTATCTGACCTTCGCGGCCAAAGTAAGCATTGCCAGAATACGCGTTAAACTGGGCATAGGTGCTTACCGTAAGCTGCTTCAGGGGCAAGTTCAACTCTCCTCTGAAGGAGGTTTTCAGAACCTGATCCGCGTAGCCCACAGAAAGGGCAGGAAGAAGTGTTCCATTCAAATCGACAGGTGAAAGCAAAGTGTCTCTCGTGAATTGAACTGCATCGTTCATAAACGTCATGGCACCTTCTAATCTATATTGCAGCTTACCTGTAAGCGCACCTTGCATTCCTACGTAACCGCGATTTTGACCTGATAATCTAAATTCCTGATCTAACGATATTTGCGGTACTTCTTGAATCAAGTTTTGTAACGTTTGTTGCTTTGAAGAACCGTCCCATCCCCCGTATATAGCAAGGGTCCGGCGTAAAATTTCTGCTTGAAGATTTACTTTCGGAAACACATAGAATTCGAATCGATCTTGAGTAAGGCCGGACGTTTGCGTACCGCTAAAATTCAAACCGAATTCATAAGAGAGTATACCATTTTTACCCTGTGTAACGGGGGCTATTGTGAAATTGTGGTATTGTCCACCTGCTCGAAACCAACCATTGTATTGTGAAAACTGATAACCTAATTCTAGATTAATTTCCTGATCACCCGCCTCTAGCTCAATGGTGTGTGCTGTTTTAGCCAGGTGCTCACTCGTGGCAAAACCAGCATGAGTATATAGGTACGATATTCCACCTCTACGATACGTCGCTAGCACCTTACTTGTAGGATTAGAGGTTCTCAACCATTGCTGATTTATGCCATAAGTCTGCTGCCAAGCCCCGCGTACGGTGTCTAATACGCCAGTCTCTGCTGCACCAAAAAAACTGTGGTAGTTCGCTTGGAGGAGCGCTTGAGTTTTGAAGTTCCAATTCTTAGTCGCCCGCTGAAAATCGGCCAAAAGCGTATTCTCGTAAGTAGGCTGGGTATAAAACGGACTATTTACACCGCCAAGTGTACCGTCGTGCAACGCTTTTATACCCCAAACGTTCTTCTTACTCCGTGGCGACGAAAGCACAAAACTGGCATAAGTCCCGGTATAATTACCCGCACCTAGACTCACTTTTTGCGTAGGTAGTTTAGGTAGTTTCACTCTACCTAGTCGTATGCTCGGTATAGGATCTGGATCAAAATCTATGACCATTCCCTTCGGTTGAATGCGAACATTTACGTCTAATTTTTCCGAGGTTGTATCCGCAAATGACGGTTGCTCAGAAATTTTATGCGCCGAACGCACCTGCGCTTTGTAATCTTCGACTACTCTAATTTCGACGCTTTTCACTTCATCGCCTGATTCCTCTTGACTCCAAGCCAAAACTGGCAACAACATGAGTCCTAATAGTACTGTCCTTTTCATATGTCGTTACTCTTCAATTTCTTCTAACTCCTCTAATTCCGATCCTTCTACTTTTAAACTATCTACGCCAAAGGTCATCTGCGACTCCCGTTCACGACTCAGTGCTAGATCAGCCTTGAACTGTTGTGCCTCCTGCGCCAAAGTGCCAAAGTCAGCATTTTCGATAATGAAATCAAGTGTGTAATTTGCTTGGAAATCATCTTGAAGGCCGGCATAATTTTTTGCCATAAGCAATAAAGATTTCCATCGCCATTGTGGATAGGTAGGTAAATTATCAATCATCCAGAAGATTCGCTCATTCGAAGCTTCATATTTTGCCTGTACAAATTCGAATTCAGCTAAATAATAGTTCGATTCAGCCTGTGCCTCTCCTTTAATCTCTTCTGCTACCTGGGTATAATAGCGTTTTGCATTGGCACTGTCGCTCATTTGCAAGGCACTACGTGCAGCATTCATTAATGCCTCTGAACGCCATTCTGCAGGAAGGCCTTCATCCTGTAATAGGCTTTCAGCATACTGCATAACAACAGGGATATTCTCTAATGCCTTCGCGCAGCGCATTAGCCCTAAGCGCGCTCGACGACCTTCATCCGCATTCCCGACTAGACTTACCACTTGCTGGAAATAGGTGAATGCAGCTTCGTAATCTTCATCCGCATAATACAAGCTCGCCAAACGCTCCACTGTCCTTTTACGAAAACTCAATTCTCCAGAGCGCTCCACAGCTTCATAACCTGTGGTCGCCATTGCATCTTCGCCCTCAGCAAAAGCGCATTCAGCCATGTAATAATTCGCAGGAACCTGGAAAATACCATCAGGGAATTTCGCGAGGTATTCCAACATGCCTTTTTTCGCACCAGGGCAATCTCCTAGACTGTAACGGTCAAATGCACCATTGTAAAGTGTTGAATCCAGTGCACTCTGGCCAATATCTGTACCCGTAAGCGTTTGTATCCAATCGACATAGTCTCCTAATTGGTCCAGCTCCGAATATTGAATTTTCGCCAGTCCCAATGCCTCTTTACTTTCAGGGGTATTTGGATACGTTTCAACAACCCTTTTAAATGCGGTTAAAGCCTCCTCGCCATTCCCCTGCATGCGATAAATCAACCCGAGTGCCACATGCGCATTCTTAACAAAACGACTCTTAGGATAATCTGCTGTAAAAGCATTGAAGATCTCTTCAGCGCGCTTGTTTTTACCCAGCTTCATGTATGTTTCTCCCAACTCAAAATACGCATCAGTTGCGTATACAGAATTCGGGAATCGCTTCACTAAAGCTTCCAAGGCATCCCCCTTTTTCTGAGGCTCATCAACTAATCCATAACAAAGCGAACGTTGGAATGCCGCATAATCGGCGTCAGGAACTTGCCTTCCCAGGTAAGTGGTGTAATACGTTATGGCATTGGCATATTGGGCCGTCATAAAATAGGAATCTGCCAGTCGGAGTTCCGCGTCATTTGCTAATTTTTTCCCAAGTTTAGCACTATTAAGGAACAATCGGAAAGTAGTTGCCGCATTGCGGTAATCTTCTTTCGAGAAATACGCATATCCTTTATTGTATAAGCTGCGTCTGTATTCACTAAGTGTTGCAGAACCCGGCGTTGCCTCGAAGCTACTAATTTCTATGAGCGCTGCATCAAAATCGTCTTCTCGATATGCAATCTCTGCTAGCCAATAATGCGCTAAAGCCGCATAGACATTATTTAATGGATAGTCTAAAGACTTCTTGAATAAACGCCTTGCAGCGGCATACTGTATTGCATTAAAATGCTGCACTCCTCTAAAATAAGCTACCTTTTGATAAGCGCCTTGCATGGTCGGTTGATCTAAACCTGCAGCCGAAATTGCTTTCATCGCACTCTCGTAATCTTTAGAGTTTAGGTATAAATTCGCGAGGTATTCATTCGCTTCTTGTCGGTGACGACTGTTGGGATAGGTGCTTAAAAAGGCTTTAAAAATATCCAAAGGCTGTTCAAAAGGGGTACTAGAATCATAGGCCAATTTTGCGTAATTAAAATAGGCGTCTTCACGTAGCGACTGATCTTTTCCACTTTCACTAGCACGGAAAAAAGCGGATTGAGCCTCGGTTTTTTTGCCGGTTTTTAAATAGCAATCTGCCAGATGGTAATAAGCACTCTGCCCTAAATCATCTCCCCGATTGTGAATCTTATTAAATGCACTTATCGCCTCTTCGTAACGGTTAGTCTTGTAAAGCACAAAACCTAATTTATAATGGTCTTGCTGGTCTAGCTTACCACCAAGCACCTGGTGTTTTTCCAAATATAGTGCTGCTGATTTCCAATCTTTCTTTTGGTAATAGCCTTCCCCGATGAGTTTTGCAACCTCAGCAGCTCTTGAGGCCACCGCTTGCTCCAATAACGCCTCTCCAACACGCAATAATTCATCAATTTCGCCCGTCTTGTAGTAAATCTGACTTAAGTAATAAGGCACTACGCCTCCAAATCTATCGTCACCCACGAGCACCTTAAACTGCTCAACAGCGGTGCTGTACTGTTCTGCCTGGTAAGCAATATGTCCATAATAGTACCTGTGATGACTGCGGTATTCTCCTTTGTAATCCTTGCCTTGAAAAAATAGATTTCGAGCCTTATCTACATCCTTGGCCATCAGATAACTGTAAGCCAATTTAAAATAGTATTCACTTCTAAAACTTGACGCAACATCCTGCTGATCAATGGCCCCAAGCCATTGTACGACTTTCTTATATCTGCGATTATTAAAGTAATAATTTGCCGCTGTAATGTGTGCTTCTTGCCAACGCGGACTCAAGGGATACGTTTGAGCGAAATACGTCAAAAAGTATTCGCTGTTTTCATTCATCAGATAAAGTGCGCAGAGCGCTCGATAAAAGCTACTCTCCTCCTTCAAAAAGCTCTGCGTCGGTAAATTAGACTCAAGCAGTTCGTCAAAACCAACTCTTGCGGCTGCATAGAGTCCGTCTTCAAACAAATTAACACTTTCACTGTAGGTTGCTTCAAGTCCCGCTTCTAAAGGTGTTTCTTGAGCCATTCCTAAATGAGTAAAGGCCAGCAACAACGCGCTGTAGAGAAATCTTCTCATCATTTTCAGGTTTATCCTTAAAAATAAACGTAGCCCTTCGCACGTGGTACGGTAAAACAGGTTTATTAAGGGGAGTTATTCACATGAAAAAACGCAGAACCTCGCTACTTTGGTATGTATTCTAGTGAGGATTTAATAGCTTGTAGCCCTTTAACTGATCTTTTACTCAATGGCTTTAGTCGCTTTAAAAAACGCATCTATTTTCCAAGGCAAACACCTCGTTCTTAGCGCGGTAAACTTCGAAATCAGTGCAGGTGAATTCGTATATCTCATTGGGCAAACGGGATCTGGTAAAAGCTCAGTTCTAAAAACACTTTACGGTGACTTGCCCTTAACGCAAGGAGAAGGCCAGGTTGCAGATCACGAACTCAATGGACTAAAAGATAAAAGCATCCCAGCCTTACGTCGCGATTTAGGCATCGTATTTCAAGACTTTCAATTGCTCAGCGATCGAAGCGTTGAAGGCAATCTAGATTTTGTTCTTCGTGCAACAGGCTGGAAAGACAAGGAAGCACGTGCCACGAGAATTGTAGAAGTTCTATCCTTAGTAGGTATGCAGAATAAAAGCATAAGAGCACCTTTGAGATCTCAGGTGGAGAACAACAAAGAGTAGCCATAGCGCGTGCACTGTTAAATGATCCTAAAATCATCCTTGCCGATGAACCAACAGGAAATTTAGACCCGCGTACCTCAGAAGAAATCATGAGCTTATTACTTAGTTTAACTGAACAAGGCAAGGCTGTTTTGATGGCAACACACGATTTCCAATTGATCCATAAATATGCTTACCGCACACTAAAAGTGGAAAACGGCGGAGTAAGCAGCGCTCAAGTACAAGCCTTCTAGAATCTTTTGGACACGCCTATTAAAAATACGTTGAGCATTTGCATTGCCAGTTACGGTGACAATCTCGGCGCACTTTTATACGCCCTAGACCAAGGGAGGCATGCTTTATCTGAAGATTGGACTGTTGAAATCATTGCAGGCGATCAGCACCCAGAACCCGCCGCTGACGCGCAGCAATGGGAGACCCAATACAGCTTGCGTTACCTCCATAATCCTAATGGCCTTGGGCGCAGTAACAATAGAAACACCATAGCCAAAGCCTCAACGGGTAAGTACTTATTGTTTCTTGACGCTGACGCACTTCCCGTGCATCCCAATCGATTTCTTGTTGCCTATTGTACCGCACTAAATGAAGCTGAAGTTGTCGTCGGCGGAACAGCATACCAGCTCAACCGCTCTAGTCTTCGTTATGCGATCGGCCAACGCAAAGAAGCCATACCTGCGCACCAACGTACAGAAAGCCCTCATGCAAATTTTAGTGCCTTTAATTTCGCCATTTTACGCGCTACTTTCCTTCAACATCCTTTTGATGAACGTCTAAAACAATACGGGCACGAAGACACGCTATTCGGACAAGAATTGCGTTACGCGTGTAAAACCATAACACACATCGAAAATCCAGCCTACCATTTAGACGGGGATAGCAACGCAGAATTTCTTGACAAAACTGACCTTGCCGTGGATAACCTCGCTGCGCTTATTCGAGAAGGTAAAATTGACGAAGAGGTCCGATTATTTGCCGTCTACCGAAAACTTCAACGTTCGGGAATAGTGCACTTAGTTCGACTATTAAGATTCCTATTTGCACGCAGTATACGCGCATTGCTCATCGGTGGGGTACGAAGTGTATTGCTTTTTGACTTTTACAAGCTTCTCCGTTTGTCGAGACACACTATAAAAATTGGGCGTAGAAATTTCTAAGCGGAATACACTCCTTTTCCCAACTCAAAGCTTCTTGAGCATGCTTTAAGCCCGGATCATAGGCTTCCCGATGTTCAGCAACGGCAGCAATTGATCTTCGTAAGGCTAATATATTTTCCACATGTACCGTTAGTCCAACATTATAGTCCTCAACAATGCGCTTTACCTCAATTACCCGAGAAGTCACAACAGGTGTGTTGCAATGGATGTAGTCGAAGAGCTTATTCGGGAGCGAAAAACGGTAATTGATATTTGAATCTTTATCTAGACTTAAACCCACATCAGCAGCGGCCGTGTAGTGCAATAATTGGTCATAAGGAATGCGATCAATAAATTTCACTTTCCCCTGCCAACCTTCTTGAGCTACTTTTTCTTTTAAACTTGGGATAGCATCTCCACTGCCCACCAAGAGCAAAAGCCATCCTTCCATACCTGCAACCGCGGATACTGCTTCTTCTAGGCCTCGGTCAACATTCATTCCTGAACCTTGGTTTATTGCAATACACAAGTGCTCCGGCAGACCTAATTCTCGCCTTGTTTTAGGCTCAAATGCATGCGGCTTCGGACTTATGTTCCGAAACACCTGAGGTCGAATACCGTAATCCTTTTCGTAAAGGTCAGCAATGCTTTCATTTACGGTCCATGAGTGTGTTAGCTTGGGAAAAACTAATCGCTCTACAGCAAGCCAAACCTTTTTAACCCACCTTCCTTGTATCTCGGGAACGCCACAAAAATATTCATGACTGTCGTAAACGAGTTCTGAATGGTAAAGACGTGAAACTAAATAATTAGGCAACAATGTATCGAGATCATTCGACACCAATACCGCCGATCTATTCAGCAAAAGAAAGAAAAATAACCGCACTTGAAATTCTGCATAGAATAGACCGCCTTTTTTAAACAACAGACGCATTCGCGTAGTCTCATACGGCCTATCGAGAGGCACGCTATTCGGCTGTAACCTCCCTACCCAATGCACATTGTACCCCAATTCCAGCAACAGCATGGCCACCTTGTGTACGCGGTTGTCCGTGCTGATGTCGTTGGTAGTGGAAAGAATGATCTTTTTAGGCATGCGAGAATTCGTTCTTTGGGTAAAGGTAGCGATACCTACATTTGCATCGAGCTAATTTACCATGCAAAAGTCCGATTTCGATTACCTACTTCCCGAACACCGCATCGCTATCCACCCATTGGAACAACGCGATGCTAGCAAACTTCTTGTGTATCGCGATGGTAAGATTGAAGACCAACGGTTCTCAGAACTTCATGATCTCCTCCCAGAAAACTCCCAGCTCATATTTAACAATACGAGGGTCGTAAAAGCGCGTCTTCATTTTACCAAGACCACGGGCGCCAAACCCATCGAGGTATTTTGTCTGGGGCCTTATAACAGGAGTGTTGAAGAAAGCATGAACGCCACGCACCAGGTACAATTTGAATGTCTCGTCGGTAATCTTAAACGGTGGAAAGATCATACGCTGCATTTAGATCTCGGCGACGGCCTAGTCCTTACGGCTAAAAAAGGGATACGTATAGGTCACGCTTTCGTCATTCATTTTAGCTGGAACAGCGAAGCTACTTTTAGCACTGTATTGGAAATTGCTGGTAAAATTCCACTGCCACCCTACATGAATAGGGATGCGGAAAATGCAGATGTTGAACGTTACCAAACCGTTTATGCGGCAAGTAATGGCTCCGTTGCTGCTCCAACGGCTGGATTGCATTTTACCCCAACGGTATTCGATCAGTTAACAAAAAAAAATCACCATTGGTTTGAAGTTACGCTTCACGTGGGCGCCGGGACCTTCAAGCCTTTGGACGATGGCGCAGTCGAAAAGCACGAAATGCATTCAGAGGAATTGCTTTTAAGTCGCGATTGGCTCGAACACTACCTAGCTCATAAAGGCACTAGATTCGCGGTTGGAACGACGAGTTTGAGAACACTAGAAAGCTGCCATTGGATGGGAGTTAAAATTTTGCAAGGTGAGCCATTAGAGGCTTTGGGCCAGTTCGAAGCATACTCCTTAGACAACTCCTTTAGTACCGAAGAAGCGTATTCAGCGCTTTTAGAATATTTGAAAACCCACAATATTCGATCGATTGCATTAAAAACACAGCTCATGATAAAGCCGGGCTATCGGATTAAATCGGTCAAAGGTATCATCACCAACTTCCATCAACCCGGCTCGACCCTTCTTCTATTAGTTAGCGCTGGAATTGGAAAACGCTGGCAAGAAGTCTACCAACATGCCCTACAGGAAGATTATCGATTCTTAAGTTACGGCGACTCTTCATTGCTGTATTTCGAGTAAATGTTGATACCCTCTGTTTATAAACACAGGATATAAATAAGCAGAAAATCGCCGTTATGAGCACATGCGGTTTATCCTTTCTACTTATTGCTTGTTATTCTCGTTGTGCTCCTATTCCGGCTTCGCACAACACATCCTCTTTTATAATGTCGAAAACCTATTTGACACTTTGCACGATCGAGGTAAAAACGACTTTGATTTTACACCAAACGGGGCATACTCCTACGCCAGCCCAACCTATTTTCTTAAAATTAGACAGACTGCTCGTGCACTTCGGTGTGCAATGAATACTACAGAACATACTATCGATATTATTTCCGTTGCCGAAGTAGAAAACCGCACAGTGCTCCTGGATTTAGCAAAGCACAAAGCAATTAGAAGCCTCGGACCTTGGCAAATTGTACATTTTGATAGTCCTGACCACAGAGGCATCGATTGTGGCGCTCTTATTAATCTTAGCACGTCCCGAGTCCTTCAAAGTAAACCCATTACTTACAGCTCAGGCCACTTTAAAAGTCGAGATGCGTTACTCTTAGCCTCAAGAAGTGTGTCGCAAAAAGACAGTATCGATTTAACCAGTGTCATCGTCCATCTCCCCTCAAAAAGAGGCGGTGCATTAAAAAGTGCGCCCTTCCGAAAAAAGGCTTTATTGGCAGTTTTGGCGGAATTGGAATGCGATAGCGCCCAAAACCAATTAATAGTTGGGGACTTTAACGATGTATCTACCGCAGATTATTTTCAAAACATCATAGACAGCGGCTGGACTGCCCCTAGTTTTTCGCATCCTAAAAACATTAATGGCACCTACAAGTTTCAAGGCCGCTGGCAACATATTGATCTCGCACTATACCGGAGCAAAAGGCAGTATCTGGGAAGAATTCTTGCGCCGCAACTCTTATTGGAAACTGACACTAAATGGGGCGGCTACAAGCCTAAAAGAGCCCATTTAGGCCAATTCTACACCTACGGTTACTCGGACCATCTGCCCGTTTACATATTTCATGTAAATGATTGATGATTTTTCGATAATTTAGTGTCTTGTTAAAAGACATAATACGACCTATGAAAAAATTAATCACTTTAAGCGCTGTTCTCGGCGCATTATTCCTCACTTCTTGTGATACTGGAGGTCCTGAGCCTGCACCAGCTACTTACCCCGGAGATTCTTTATCTGTGAGTGGTGTTGTCCGCCCATTGGTGATTGAGACCACCGGAGCATGGTGTCAATACTGCCCTAATGGTGCCGAGATAATGGCAACTCTCGACGGTATATTGGGAGATAGCGTCGTGTTAATCGCAAACCACGTTGGTGATTGGTTCTCTACCGATAATGAAGCTTCTGCAAAGTTTGACGATAACTTCCCTACTTCCGGTGTCCCGAACTTTTATGTGAATAATACTGATGTTGGTCAAAGCCCAGCTACTGCTGCTGCTGCTGCGACAATGGCAGAAGTTGCCTTTAGTCTCGAAGCAGATGCTATGCTTAACGACGCAGGAACTAGTTTCACAGTTTACCCGCGTATCAAAGTACTTGAAACGAAAACGGAAAACATTTACATGGTTCAATCGTACCTTCTGCTAAACGGGGTTGTTGCGAAAGATTACGGTGGCGGTGTAGACTTAAATCAGGTAAGTTCACTCCCTAAAGTAAGCACCGGTTCTGGAACAACGCCAACGACTTGGGCTCAAGACGCGGCAGTAGTAGCAGGAACGCCGCTTATTACTTCTGGGACTACGTACACACATGACGAAGTGCTTTATGACCATGCGACTACAGCAGTCGTAGGCTGGCTTGAAAGCTCTGATGCTGCTACTAGCGACACTACCACTACTGCATTAGGACCATGGGGAATGAACCTAGGAGATATCAACCCGTTGGGTAATGCTTATGCGGCTGGAGATATCTACGGAACGCGCTACACGCCTTTCCAGTTCCATATCAATAAACCCACACTTCCTACTGGAATGGATGCTGATTTCAGCATCGCGACGATCATCTGGGAACTTCGTCAAGACGGTTCAGGAGACTATGATTACATCAATGGCGTTGTGACACACGTTGACTAACCATTGATCTTCACATTTATAAAAGCCTCGCAGGAAACTGCGGGGCTTTTTTTATCTTGAAACCATGTACGCCCTACTCAGCCTAATACTGACCTGTTGGCTCTCGACTACCGACCCGCCACAAAGCGAAATACTTCCAAACGGTACCTACAGGTTCGAGATTGCCTTTGCCGAGTGGGGTGGAAAAACCATGTGCGATGAAGTGATCCTTATTCTTAACGACGCTCACATTACCCTTAAAATATCTGAGAACAGCAATAGTCTTTGGATGGGTGCCAAACCAGGTGATGTGATTGAAGAGGGTACATTACGAAAGCACCAAAGCGGACAATGGATCATCAGCAACGACGAGAAAGACATTTATCTCGAAGAAATTGGTGGGTGTACCGGCGGACCTACAATCATCCACTTCGAAAATCAAACGATTGAAATGTGCTGAATAAAAAAGCCCCGCTCTTGGCGGGGCTTTTTGCTGGAAAAAATCCAAATTATTTTCTACGCTGCGATCTGTTGAGATTTTGCTGGCGTTGCATTTCTTCGAGTCGTGCCTGAAACTTACTCTTTTTCTTCTCGCCTTTAGGCTGTGCCTTTTTAGCTTCAATCTTAGCAAGAATCGCTTCATCATTGACGCTTTTACGGATTCCCCACTGCATGCTGAAGGTTACTATATTACTAAGAAAGTAATAGTACGTAAGTCCAGCAGGATAGCTGTTCAGAACAAACATGAACATTAGCGGCATCACATACATGATGATCTGCATTTGTTTCATCTGCTCGCTTGAACCCGTACCTGCGGTCATTTGCTGATTCATTCTGGTGTATAGAATAGTTGACGCGGTCATCAATAAGGTGAATATCGAAATGTGATTCCCGTAGAATGTACTGATCAAAGGAATGTGTTGGTCCCATGAGATGAGTGCATCGTAAGTACTTAAATCTGTGGCCCAAAGGAAGCTTTCACCTCGCAGTTCAATCGACGCAGGGAAAAATCGGAACATGGCAATCAAAATTGGCATCTGAACGATCACTGGGATACAACCTCCTAAAGGATTCACACCTGCCTCTTTATATAAGGCCATCTGTGCTTGCTGTTTGGCGACCGCATCTTTCTCCCCGAATTTCTTATTCATCTCGTCTAATTGCGGTTTGAGCACACGCATTTTAGCCATGGAACGGTAGGATGCGAAAGTCAATGGCGACATGGCTCCTTTAATGATAAGCACCATAATGAGTATGATTAAGCCGTAACCTAATCCATAACCTTCAAGCCAATTAAAAATGGGTACTACGACGCCTCGACCAATCCAACCAAAGATTCCCCAACCGAAGTTAATCACCTTTTCATAACCTTGATCGTAGTCTTTCAGTGTCTGGTAATGATTCGGACCTACATAAAACGTAAAGGGTAAAGTGTACGAACCATCAACAGTGGTATTAAGTGTAGCGGTACTAGAGAATTTTTTAACGATACTCTCATCTTCATCGCCTCCATTAACAGTAGCTGCTTGCACTTGAGAGAACCCAGCTTCAGGATGAGCAATGAAGGAAAAGAAATGTTGTTTTTGTGCTAACCAATCCACGGCACCAAGAGCTTCACTGTCGTCACCCCCTCGCCCACTCATGTTTTCAATATCTCCATCTTCAGAGACTTTATAAGAATAAGTGGAATAGATACGTTCGTTACTAATGCCTTTTTCCGTGCGCTTGGCTGTACGCTCCCAAAACAGCTCTGGCTTACCTGAAGCTGCTGCACGACCACTGACTACCCATGAAAAATCAAAGCCATTTTCAGGCAGTGTTATTCGAACTTTCGTAACACCATCGCTCAGCACCACACCGGACGAGGAGCGTGAGTCAATCGCGAATTCTTTCTGATTAAGACTCTCCGCACCTGGTAGAATCAAATCCATTGTCTGATTTTCATTCACCAAATACAGCGGCAGACTATCGTAGGTTTGATAGTCCTTAATCTGTGCAGAAATCATCCGTGCACCCTTTGTACTGAAGGTCAATTTTAAATCATTGTTTTCAACTACAAACTCTTCCGCTTGATAGGCATTAATAGCTATCTCAGAAACAGTATCTACCGTCAATTCGTCGAGTACCACTAATTCAGGGTCGCTGACTGATTCTTCAGACTCCTCTATTACAGGCACAAGAGGTTCGTCCGGTACATTTTTACTTTGCCACCAGCCGTAACTAAGCATAATGACAGCCAGTAGTATGAAACCTATGATTTGATTTTTATCGAACCCTCTATTTTGGTTTTCCATGTCCTATTTTTTTTGATGGAATTCATCACAAGCCTTAACGAATGCAACGAAAAGTGGATGCGGCTTTACAACCGTACTTTTATACTCCGGATGGTATTGTACACCGACGAAGAAGGGGTGATCTTCCACCTCAACTATTTCAACAAGACCGCTATCCGGGTTGATGCCCGTTGCTTTTAGTCCAGCTCCCGTCAGTGCGTCTTTAAAGTCATTATTGAATTCATAACGGTGACGGTGGCGCTCAGTGATATGTGTCTCGCCGTAGGCAGCTTTCGCAATAGATCCTTCGATTAGGTCACATTTTTGCGCGCCCAAACGCATTGTACCGCCTTTGTCTGTAATGTGCATTTGCTCGTCCATCAAGGCAATTACTGGCTTATCCGTTTCAGGATCGACTTCTGTAGTATTCGCCTTTGTATAACCCAATACGTTTCTAGCGTACTCAATTACCGCTGCCTGCATACCGTAACAGATGCCGAAATACGGAATTTTATTTTCTCTTGCATACTGTACAGTAGCAACCTTTCCTTCAAATCCTCGCTCACCAAAACCCGGAGCTACTAGAAGCCCATCTAAGCCTTTGCAAGTCGATGCCGCATTCTTCTCAGTGAGATGTTCTGAATGAATCCAGCGAATCTTTACCTCTACCTCATTTGCAGCTCCGGCATGAATAAATGCCTCAGTAATTGATTTATAGCTGTCTTTAAGCTCAACATATTTACCAATCAAGCCAATCTCAACGGTTCGTTTAGGATACTTTAAACGGCTTAAGAAATCGCGCCACTTATCCAAGTCCGGTTGTTGTTTTGACTCTAAACCGAAGTAGTCTAAAACAGACTCGTCTAGTTTTTCTTTATACATCATGACCGGAACCTCGTAAATGGTACTGGCATCACGTGATTCTATTACATTCTTTGGTCGAACATTGGTGAATAAAGCCAATTTTCTTCTGATGTCTTCATCAATAGCATGCTCTGATCTACAGACTAATACATCCGGCTGAACACCACTTTCAAGTAACGTTTTTACGCTATGCTGTGTAGGCTTCGTCTTTAATTCACCTGTCACTGCCAAGAAGGGCAATAAAGTGAGGTGTATAACCATACAATCACGCTCCATTTCCCATTTCAATTGACGAACACTCTCGATGTAAGGCACAGCCTCAATATCACCCACCGTTCCACCAATTTCTGTGATGACTATATCGTAATCACCCGTCTCGCCAAGAATTTTTACTCTGTTCTTGATTTCGTCTGTGATGTGAGGTATGACTTGAACCGTCTTTCCCAAATAGTCACCACGACGCTCTTTTTCTATAACACTCTGATAGATTCGTCCAGTAGTAACATTATTCCCCTGTGAAGTAGGGGTTCCTAAAAAACGTTCGTAATGTCCAAGGTCTAAATCTGTTTCTGCACCGTCTTCAGTAACGTAACATTCTCCGTGTTCATAGGGGTTCAGTGTACCCGGATCCACGTTGATATACGGGTCTAGCTTCTGAATGGTCACCCGATAACCTCGAGCTTGTAAGAGTTTCGCCAAAGAAGCTGAAATGATCCCTTTTCCCAGAGAAGATGTTACACCACCGGTAACAAAGATGTATTTAGTTCTTGCCATAGTTCATTTGAAACAGGGCAAAAGTACCTCTTTTCTAGCCCAATTAAAAGGAGAAATTGCAGCTAATCGTCGGCATTATCGGCAATTGATTCACACGCTCAGCAGCGACGCGGTCATAATAGAAAATGTTTTCCCGATTATACATGTTTGTAGCCCCGATTGAAGCCTCCATGGTACCGTATTTCCACTCACCAGAATATTTCAAACTAGCGTCTAATCTATGGTATGTGGGCAATCGATTGCTGTTCAACTCACCATAAAGAACCGTAGGATCCCCATTAGCAGTTGTGTAATCAAAATTAATATCCGGATTACCCAATGGGTCCAAAAAGTCAATTCCCGGATAATACCCCTGGGTAGGTGTAAACGGAAAGCCCGTTCCCAAGTTCCAGCGTACACTGATATACCATTGTTCCTTTTTGCCCAACTTCGCATTACCAACGAGATTTAAGTTGTGACGGCGGTCAAAATTTGGGGCATATACCTGAATACCATCATCGCGTCGCACCTTGCTCCATGCATAAACACCCCAAAAATAATAGCGTCCCTTTTCATATTTCAAGACTGCATCATAACCATAAGCCCAACCGTGCTCTACTATGAAATCCTTACGCAAAATCTCCGGGCGATCGCTGTAAGCAGGAACATCATCATACAGCTTATTGCGATTGACATTCGTGATTTGAGAAAAATCCTTGAGGTATGTTTCTAAATTTATATCCCAATGATCACCTAAGTCATATTCAAATCCGCCGACGACGTGCGTCGCTTTCTGCAACTTCGACGTAATAGGGTTTTCCCTAAAGTTCTCTGGAAGATCTGTGGCGCCGGATAAGAATCCATAAAAGAGATTCACGACATCACGATCAGAATTTGCTGCCACAAGATTTTGACTGTACAAACCACCAGAGGCTTTAAATCTAAAGTCCTCTGTGATACTGTATTTTATACCAAGCCTCGGCTCAACGCTTAATTCAGATAGTGAACCGTAATAATGCAATCGTAGTCCTGGCTCCACTATCAGTAAAGTTCCTACGTGCCTGTAGTTGAAGTAACCCCCGAGTTCTGTGGTACTTTCTTGTTGATTGAGGTTTAACCCAAGACTATTCGTGAAATTAAAATCCGTGGTATACCCAATCAGATCAATACCATATTTCGCCTCATCCGCCTTGCCTATAAAGTACGTAAAGTCCAGTCCGCCATTAAACCCATTGATGGTAGAATTCCTAGGTTGATCTGGATTCTCTGTGCTCTCTATGTAATATTGGCTTTGCGCGAAATCTCCTTGAATTAAGGTTGCAGAGGCAGGTGGTATGACCGTGAAATTCGCCCCATAGCCCCAACTGTTCCACTGTATGCCTTTCGTGGAATCCAGCATAACAGCATCTGAAAAGTTAAATGCCTTTGCGCTTAGCTTCGACCCGTTGTCTGATTGTGAGGTAAATTTCCCGTAAATATCGTTAAAGTTGAATGGCAGCCCACCAAACCGGGTTTTTACGTACGGATAAAATATAGGTGCAGCTTGACGCAGGTAACTTGTTTTACCCGAAAGGAAAATACTATTATTTGCCAATCCATTCTTGCCCTTTGGTCCTACAGGAGCTTCTAGCAATAGCTTGCTCATGTAAGTTGAAGAATACAATTTTCCTGTAATGTCTTTTCGATTCCCATCTCTTGTTTTCACGTCCATAACAGAAGAGTTACGGGAGCCATACTCCGCACCAAAGCCGGCGGTGTACACCTTTGCGCTTTGAATCACATCAGTATCAAAAACAGAGAAGAATCCTATGCTATGAAAGGGATTATAAACTATCATTCCATCCAGCAACACAAGGTTTTGTATCGGAGCACCGCCACGTATATAAAGTTGTCCCCCCTGATCACCTGTGGTCACTACACCCGGCAAAACTGCAATAGCTTTCATTAAATCTGGGTCCCCGCCTGCAGAAAAGGTTTCAATAGATTTAGGATTCAGTGTTACCACCGCGGTATTCACCTTGACTTTCTTTTCCGCACGTTCAATATTTAAATCAACCGTATTTAGCATCTGGGTAGACTCCGTCAGGTAGACTTTTATAGTGCTCGGTTTATTGCGGTAAATACGAGTTTCGACGGTTTTAGATTCGAATCCCAAAAAACTTACTGTGATTGTTTGAAGTCCAACGGGCACGTTATTCACCTGAAAGTACCCGTCAAAATTAGTAGTGGCCCCGACACTCGTGCCTTCAACAACAATGTTTGCGTAAGGGACCGGTTCCACGCCACCCTCGACATATACGAATCCTCGTAGCATTTGTCCTTGTGCGAATAGAGCGCATTGTACCAACAAAAAGAGGGTGAGAAATCTAGTTTTCATAGTGGGGCAATTACAGCAAAAATAAGGCCTAAAGTACACAACGAATCAACCATTCCCGTAAATGCTCATATTCCCCTGAAGAAGAACGTATTACCCCTTTACATTTACGATCAAACTCGAGCAATTCTTCGAGCATGTTATGGGCATGAGCAGACGAATAATGTCGTGCTGCTGATGAGAACTGCTTTAAAAAGTACGGATGCACTTTTAGTGCTGTCGCAATCTGTTTTTCGTTTTTACCCTTTAAACTATGGTATTGAATAAGATTATTCACAAAGTTGAATAAGATCCCAGTAATCATTTGAACGGGGTGTTCCTTTGGATTTTTACTAAAAAAATGAACGATTTTGAATGCTTTACCTATATCCCTTGCGGATATCGCTGCAACCAGTTCAAAGTTGTTGTAATCTTTGGAAATACCTATGTGACGCTCGACATCTGCAGCGGTTAAATTCCGTGCATCACCCATGGCTACATCGAGCTTATTCACTTCATTGTGTAACCTACTTAAATCGGTACCGACTTGTTCCGCCATAGCTGCAATAACTGCAGGATTGGTCTTAAAACCTTTCGCCGTTAATCGCTTTTCCAGCCATGGGGTTACCTGATAATCGCGTAGTGCGTCGGACTCGAGAAAAACAGTCTTCGCCTTAATAGCTTTGCCGGCTTTCGATCGCTTGTCTAATTTTTTATGCATGTGTCCGAATGCAAGCACTGTGGTTGGCTGAGGCTGATCAAGATATGAAGCCAAAAGTTCCCAATCGGCCGCCTTAAGATGCTGCGCCTCCTTAACGACGACTACCATGTAATCGCTCATCATTGGAAAACGCTTGGCTTCCTCTAAGATTTGCAACATGTTGGTGTCTTTACCGTAAAGCACACTTTGATTAAAGCTGCGTTCCGCCTCATCTAACACTTCTTTTTCTATCACCTCCAGCAATTGTTGAGCGTAAAAGGATTCCTCACCAGAAAAGAAGTAGACTGGAGCTAGTTTCTTCGCACGCAGATCTCTGACTATACTTTCGTAGCTATACGTTGCCATTAATCATTGTGGTATGGTTCATTATTTAAAATAGTAAAGGCCCGGTAGAGCTGCTCTAAAAATACAACACGAATCAATTGATGCGAGGTGGTCATTTCACTCATGCTCAGCATACCATTGGCGCTTTCATACATCCCACGAGAAAAACCGAAAGCCCCGCCAACTACAAATACCAATCGCTTGGGCCCTCCATTCATCCACTTTTGCAATTGCTGGGCGAAACCCCTAGAATGGTAGCGCTTCCCTTTTTCATCGAGTAAAATGATCCAATCACCGCCTTGAAAGTACTTCTGAAATGCTTGAGATTCTAATTCCTTTACAACCTCAGCACTTCGTTTGCCTCCAGCCTTAACATCCGGCACCACGATAGTCTCATAAGGCGAATAGTGCTTTAATCGACCTTCAAACTGCGCCATTCCGTCGGATAGATAGCGTTCAGAAGTTTTACCAATAACAAGGAATACAATCTTCATGAGCCATACAAAGATGCTAACTTGCAATGAGAAGCACACTTTTAATTGCAATTTTATGCCCCACGCTTCCTGGACCCCTGATTTTGAAACCTTAAAGGCCCAATTTGACTTTGCCATTGCCGAAGATATAGGCGATGGAGATCACAGTGCGTTATCTAGCATACCCGCCGAACAACGTGGTAAAGCCCAGTTAATCATAAAGGAAAGCGGTGTTTTCGCGGGCGGTGCTTTGGCAGCGTATTTGTTCAAATACATTGACGCTACAGCAACAGTAAAGCAATCTATTGAAGACGGTGCACTCGTAGAAAAAGGCACAGTAGCTTTAATCGTTGAAGGGAACACTATCAAACTACTACAGAGTGAACGGCTCGTCTTAAATTACCTTCAACGGCTTTCAGGCATTGCTACAAGAACCTATTCGTATGCTCGTGAAATTGATCATACTGAATGTATTGTGCTGGATACAAGGAAAACCACACCAGGCCTCAGGGTTTTGGAAAAATGGGCGGTTGCCTTAGGGGGCGGAGGAAATCACAGAATGGGTCTTTATGACATGGTAATGCTTAAAGACAACCACATCGATTTTGCTGGGGGTATTTCCGAAGCCGTAGCACGAACAAAAGCATATTTAACAGAAAGTGATCGAACCTTATCCATTGAAGTAGAAACGAGAAACATGCAAGAGGTAGCGGCTGCGATTCGAGCGGGTGTGGACCGAATCATGCTGGATAATTTTAGTGTTTCCGAAACAAAAGAAGCCGTAAAATATATTGCGGGACGAACAGAAGTCGAAAGCAGTGGTGGTATAACTCACGATACCTTAGTACCTTACGCCGAATGCGGTGTTGATTTTATAAGCGTTGGCGCGCTTACACACCACATCAAGGGACTAGACATGAGTTTAAAAGCACTGTAAATGAAGCTCTTAACAACTATAGAACGTAATCTAAGTAAGGTGAAGCCTCCGTTTTTTGACGGTCTCTCGGTATGGGATATTTTAAGCTTTTTTGTTCGGGGTATTTATCAAGGTGCCATTACCTCCCGTGCGGGCTCAGTGAGCTTCAGTTTTTTCTTAGCTCTTTTCCCCGGTATTATTTTCATCTTCACCCTCATCGCCTACTTACCGCTCGATGTTTTTCAGGAAGAACTCTTCGGAGTTTTGAAAGATGTATTGCCTGCAAGCACGCATGAAATGGCCATCGACGCAATAGAAGATGTCCTTACCATAAAGCGCGGTGGACTTTTATCAGTGACCTTCATCGCGGCACTTGTTTTTGCAACTAATGGTACTTTAAGTCTCATTTCTAATCTGGGAATTAGTTACCATAATATCAATGTTAAAAATTTCTGGTCGCAATACTTTTCTGCTTTCCTACTCACCATAGGCCTTACAGTATTAATCATTATCGCCATAGTAGCATTGATTTTCACGCAAGGCTTTACGGGCTGGCTTGTTGAATTAGGGTACCTCGCCGAATATGCCTCTTTTGTAATTTACTGGGGTAGATTACTCGTACTTCTCCTCACTATAGTTCTAGCTATCTCGTTGGTATATAATTACGGACCTGTGCGCTCTAGAAACTGGCGCTTTATTTCAGCGGGGAGCTTATTAGCCACTTTCTTAATTATCATTTCCTCGCAAGGATTCAGTTTCTACGTAGAGAATTTTTCTACCTACAACAAATTCTATGGCTCTATAGGAACGCTATTGATTATGCTGCTTTGGATCTACGTGAATGCTTTTGGCCTTATCATAGGTTTTGAACTCAATGCGAGTATCTCCGGAGCTCAACAACAAAGGCATCAAAATACGGGCGAATAAAAAAAGCCCCGAGAAAACTCTCGAGGCTAATTTGTTTCGCAGAGCTATCGCAACCTTAACGCATTAGGGTAAATTGCTCGTATTTGATGAACTCAATCCCGTCTACGTCGCGATACATGATTTGAGCAATGTACACTCCTTCATAACACGACTTACCATTAAATGTCCCATTCCAACCGGTGTTGATGTCTTTACTGTGAAATAAGATATTACCATCTCTATTATAAATCTGCATTTCGAAATACGTGATCGCATTCGCTTTAACGAGGTACACATCATTCTTTGAATCGCCGTTTGGCGTAAATGCAGTCGGTGCGAATACCGCAGCTACATCTCTTGGATCTGGGAGCGTATCGCATTCCGCTAAAGCTATATATACTGTGTCAGTACAGAAATATTTACAATAACCTGCTTCTACAACAACGGTATCATCGCGAGAGAAGCCTTTTTGGTAGATGCTTCCACTTTGAGTGTTTCCAGAGGTGTTTGTCCAGTTATAGGCAAAATTAAACGTCATTGCCGGCCCGCCCATCGTATTTACAGAAGGGGTTGTGGTACCGTTTGACGCGATAATACCTGCCGCACAATCTTCCCATCCATCTGCATCAGTCAACTCATTGAAGTCAAAATTCGTTGCAAGCGTTGGAAAAGAAGCAGGATTCAAATGTGTACTCATGTAAGTCTGAATATCTCCTGAGGCGCGCTCTTCATTCCAGATACGGAATTCATCCATCTCACCATTCAGATAGGTTGCATTACCTGAACTAGGACTTATTCCATATCCTAATGTGAGATTACCCGTGTGTGATATATCTCCACCTACACCAAAGTTTTTCGAGGTCTCAAATCCACCATCTATGTAGAGTGTTGCTGTTGTAGTACCGCGGTTCCAAGTCACAGCAACGTGGTGCCAATTCCCATCATCAATTTCTGTAATACTACCTGTCATTAATTCGTATGCACCTGCATTGTCTCTAGCAGCGAATCCTACGTTTCCAGAATTGTCCTTCCAAATAGCCCAGCCTTGACCCGTAGCATTTCTATAAACGGATAGGTACTCGAGTCCTGAAGTGGTATTAACCAAAACCCAAAATTCAACCGAAAAGCTCGTAGTTCCAATGTTAAATGCAGCGTTATTTGGGATTTCCAAATAATCTGACGAGCCATCAAATTGCAATGAGTTGTTCGACGTAGTGCTACGCGCAGCAACGACTTCTACTATTTCATCTGGACAAACTAAGAAATCATCCTGATCAACTGTGACGGTCATTACCTGCGAAAAAAGTGCCGGTGAAAAAAATGCGAATAAAAAGAGAAGCGTATTCTTCATGTATAACTGCTTGAGTTCCAAAAATAAGATTAAAAAACAATTGTTTGGCGTTCTGCCCACTTAACTATAGAATTTCCATCCCAAGCCCAGTAAGAAGGGACGTCACGAGAACAATGCCTTGACCAGAGGGCGTAAGTATTCGCTCCGGTTTCATCGATTACTAGGTAATCGCTTTCCTCTAAATCACCAGGCAAGTTTTTCTTATGCGCTAAATAATCTCCTGCAAAACACAAAGGACCTGCTATATCAAAAGGACGAACGGCCCCTGATCGCCACCTGCCCTCTGCCGAAATTACTGCCAAAGGAAATGGACGCGCTTTCGTGTATGCATCCCTCATAAAAAAATCGGCCCCTAAATGCACGAAGACGCGATCAGGCTGAACAACATATTCAATGGTACTAATCGCAAATCCCGCAGACGCATGCACCCATTGCCCAAATTCTGTGACCAATTTAAATGGAGTCCCATGGAAAATCTCCTGTACCATTAAACCATACGCTGACATCTTTGTCTGGCCGTCGATTTCCTCTGTAGGCAACCCACCGCCAATATCAAGCGTGTGGATTGTTCCCGGAGACTGCTCGTTTATGGTCAAAGCCACTTCACGTAAACCTATAAGTGCCTCTTTCTGAGCCTCTAAATCTTGCATTTGAGACCCACTATGAATGTGTAATGCACCTACTGGGAAATCAATCGCAGCTCGAATAAGTTCAGTACGGTTCGATATCGGCACACCAAATTTGCTTTCATTTTTGCTCACATCAAACATTTCCGGGGAACCCGCGTGAACTTGCGGATTTATTCGTATTCCCAAAACGCAAGTCGCATCGGTTGGAAAACGCTCCAGTTCAGCGATGGTATTCACATTAACGAGCATCCCTGTATCGTATGCAACTTCCGCGATTTCAAGACGTGTTTTAACCGGAGAATCAAAGACAATCTGATCTAATGGACAACCCGCCTTTTTTGCTCTCCTTACCTCCTCTATAGAGGCGGCCTCCAATCCGTATCCCCAAGAAACGAGCGTTCGGAGCAGCTCAATCTGTGGATTGGTTTTAATAGCAATGCTGTGCTTTATTCCAGGCATAGATTCGCTTAGATACGCCAATCGCTGTTTTAATCGCGGCAGGTGTGCGACGATTGCAGCAGTATCTTCCGCACTTAATTGCGGCAACAGCGATTTCAACGCTTGATTTATCGAGGATCTATTCTCCACCAAACATCTCTTGAGCAAAGGATTCGATGATGCTTATCAAGCGGTAATCATTAGTTAGGTCGACAGCATCTTTCTCTAAAAAAGCACGTACGGTGTACGCACCTATAGCCAATCTAATAAAACTCTTATCTCCATATTGAACTGGCTGCCCAAAGAAAACACGGTCCTTACCATCGATAAATCCTTCATGCTTGGAAGTGGTAATCGCTTTGAATAAAGCCTTAAGCTGTTCATTGTCTAATGCACGATCATTCACCCAAACCTGAAAGGAGATAATGGACATATTTGTTTTTAATTGGTCTGGCATGAGCTTAAAGGAAGTAGATGTTTCCAATTTACTCATAACGCCCAATGCCCAACGTGAAATGATATCGTCGGTCTGCTTTGTAGACCAATAGCTGTATTCAGACATTTCGTCGAGCGCTATTTCCCAGCGCAAACGAAGTGCTTTATTTTCTTTTTGCGGCAGATGCTCGCGCATGTTTTCCATGAACCACGGCACATCATATGCGCTGAAGAGCGCGCCATACGGCTCTATGATACTGGCATCAACCTGCTTTAAGCGTTCGCTCCATTTACGCGGCACAAGCATTGCTGCACAGAACGGGGGTGCTTGAAAAAACTTACTACCCGTGAGCATAACCATCACTCCTTTTTCTAATAAGTCATGAATGAGTGAGTGATCTACACGGAACTGACATAAATCGACCACCCACATGGTTTCACTGTCCGTATCTATGACGTTTAAATCATCCTTAATACCAGATTTTGAACCAAAGACCAAACTGCCCACTACCGAAGCGTCGGGATTGTTCGCTATAAGTTCATTAATGGCTGCAGTGCGGTCTAAAATATTTCCTTCTGCATCTCTAGCATCGAGATAGTGCACTTCGGAGGTGTTTTTTGGGTCAACGAATGCACCTTTTTCAATTTTATCTCCAAACTGGTTGTAATTCGCGTAGAATCTGGTTTCGCTGGCAAACTTCGATCCTGAACCCAATTCTTCCGGACAACTTACTATGTTGAGCAACCGTTTGTTGGGATTCAACATCATTTGGAACATCAGTGGATAATAGACCAAATCAGATCCTGATGGCGCAAAGAACACATCAAAAGGATCTTTGAACTCACTTTGCACCAATGCGCGAAGGCGGTTGGCCTGGTTCTCCAGTAAATTCTCGTAGCTTAATTCGTCGTATTTACCCAAAAATGCTTTGGTGACATTGAACGACCGGCGAGTCAAAACATTGGCAGTGCACGACCCTCTTTGGAACAACGATTCAAATTGGACAGGGTTCAAGTGATATTTATTCAATCCACTTTCCGGTAAAATATGAACGCGCTCGTCACAGCCTTGTGTAAGGAGTTCTTCTATTTCTTTCTTACCTATGGTGTTCGCGGGTTGATTGTTCATTATTTCGGATTCTAATTGGAATACCGAAAATACGTACGAATGCTAGCATAATCAATGTATTAAGTCGGTATTATTCCACAACTTTTGCTAGCTTGGAGTCCCGATTCAAAAAGCTATTATGAATTTCAAAAATTACCTTCCTGTACTCAAGACCTGGATCCTACCGATGGTTATTCTATTGGGTATCAACGTTGCCTTCTTAAGTCCAGCCTATTTTAGCGGCGATATATTGGACCAAGACGATATCAAATTAGGCTATGCAAAAAGCAAAGAAATCCGTGATTATCGCACGGAAACAGGCGATGAAGCGCTTTGGACCAATGCCATGTTTAGCGGCATGCCCGCTACCCAGATCAGTACGAAGTACGATGGAAATATCTTTCAATACTTAACGGATGTTGTGCGTGCAGTAGGCGGCACTAACTCTTCTACGTACATCATCTTTTATCTGATGATTGCAGCATTTATAGGCCTGCGGGGAATGGGTGTACATCATTGGCTCAGCACTATTGGCGGATTTGCCTACGGATATTCCGGATTTTTCATCATTGGCTACGCTGCAGGACATAATGCAAAAGTCAATACGGCTGCTTTCATTCCTTTGATGATATTAGCCTTGCTCTTGGTTTTTGAAAAGAAGAATTGGCGTGCATTTATACTTATGGCGGTTTTCGCTGGATTGAGTATCCACAGAAACCACTTCCAAATCACCTACTATGCGGGGCTATTCATGGCCATCATCTGGGTCGTTTACCTTTTACAATATGCTAAAGAAAAAGCGCTACCCACCTTCGCTAGGTATACAGGATTAGTGGCCTTAGCTGGTGCGCTCGCGATAGGACCAAACATTGCTAATATGTGGTCCACCAAAGTATATACTTCCGAGAGTATGCGTGGTGGCAAAAGTGAACTCACACAAAAAAATCAAAACCAAGGCGAGGGTGGCTTATCCTATGACTATGCAATGAGCTGGTCCACGGGTATTTACGAAACTGTAGCGATGGTTATTCCAAATGCTGCCGGCGGTGGTATGATGGTCGATTACAGCAAAAAAGGCACTAAAACTTATGACCAATTGGTCAAAGCATTCCGTGGCCAAGGAATGAACGTAAAGCAAGCGGAACAACAGGCAAATCAATATATGGGAGCAGCCTTCATGCGCTGGACCGGTGAAAGTATGGGCAATGGTGCGTATTATGTTGGCGCAGCAATGTTCTTCCTTTTCTGTCTTGCCTTTTTCGTCGTAGGCGGCGCCACCAGGCAGTGGGTCATTGCCTCAGGGATTTTCTTTGTATTCATGAGTTGGGGGTCCAATTTTAATGCATTCAACACCTTCCTTTTCAACTACCTCCCGCTCTACAATAAGTTCCGTGTGCCTTCCATGGCATTGACCATTTTATTCTTCATTGTACCGTTCTATGGCATCCTAGGGCTGAACCAATGGTACACGCTGGATAAAAAGGCCCGCTTTGATGCACTTAAAAAAGGAGCCCTTGCATTTACTGGATTTGTTGTGCTTTTTGGTCTAATAGCTCCATTCGTTATGGATCTCGAAACCGCTCGCGATACGCAATTCGCCCAACAAGGTTTTCGTATTGACCAACTCGTAGGTGACCGTCGTGGTTTAGCCACCTCCTCTGCCTTAGCCTCATTAGGCTTCGGTATACTCACAGCCGCCACACTTTACTTCTTCCATACAGGTAAGCTCAAACTTTTGAGTAGTGCAGCGGTCATTGGTGGAATAGCTTTATTAGATCTAGGACTGTTCACTACAGATCAAGTTGAACGCGAAGATTTCTTAAGTCAGCGTCAATGGGAAGCCCAGTACGCACCTACTCAGGCAAATAATGCCATTAATCAAGATAAGGACCCTCATTTCCGCGTGTGGAATGCCACCGTTGGTTTGACCAATGATAGTTATACGAGCTACCATCACAAAAGTATTGGCGGCTACCATGGCGCTAAACTCCAGCGTTACCAAGATTTGATTGACAACCAATTAAACAATCAAAACATGGCTTGCTTCAGTATGCTCAACGCGAAATACATCATTACTCAGGGGCAAAACGGTCAACCCACAGCACAGCGAAATCCGGATGCATGTGGGAATGCATGGTCTGTACAAACCATCAAGATTGTACCAGATGCAGATGCGGAGATGGCGGCCTTGAACGCTTTCAATCCGAAGAACACAGCTGTAGTTGATGCACGATATACCAATTATGTTACAGATAAATTAACTTTTGACCCTGCTAAAGTTCGCTTAACGAACTATGATCCTAAATATTTAGAATATGCTGTCGAAGGCGGTGATGCATTCCTCGTATTCTCCGAACTATTTTATGAAGGATCTGGAAACGACTGGCAAGCCTATATAGATGGAGAGCCGGTAGAGCACATACGCGTAAACTACCTGCTTCGTGGACTCTCTGTGCCTTCTGGCAAACATGAAGTGGTTTTCGAATATGCACCGAAATCACATTTCACCGGACAAAAAATTAATTACGCCGGTTCCGGCATCATCTTACTCTTACTCTTTTGGATGGGCTTCAAGCAAATGCGCGAAGGCACCAACGGGTAAAACAAGAGCGAGTATGAAGCACAAAAAAAGCCGCCCCTCGGGCCGGCTTTTTTTGTGGTCTTAATTCCGTAAAATTTCTTTCAGTAAGCGTTTGGCTTGAACATCACGGGCATAGGCCTGAACTTTCGATGCATCCGTTCGTGGTGCACCTTCCTCTTTCATCCCGCGAACGTATTCAGCAATGGACGGTACTTCCTTGTAATCGAATACGGCTCCTGCAGCAGTACTTTTAATGATATCAGCCGCATCCCCTTCCACTGGACCCAATCCTAATATAGGATTACCCGCACCTAAATAATCGAATAATTTACCCGGGACGTGACCTGTAGCACTAGCTACGTTGGGCAACAAGAATAACATGAGGTGACAATCCAGTAGGTATTGGTTTAATTGGGCCTTAGGCACATAGTCCTCAAACGTGAGATTTACATGTTCATTGACGGCCTCGAGCGTCTCTCGACTTTGACCATCCCACGAACCCACAATGCGCAGGTTCATTTCAAAATCTAGTGAGTTTAAAGCGGCAACCAATTCACCACAGGGGTATTGTGCCGCAAGTGTACCGGCATAAAGCAATGTAAATTTTGAGGGACGCTGAGGAATTAGCGCACTAAAATCTTCGGGATCAAAACCATTCGTCAAGGTATGCACGCTACCCTTCTTCAAGCCTCCTTTTTGTTCGTACAAACCGCTCCAGCTTGGGCTAACACTAATCAACTCATCGCAGGTTGCAAACACCTTACGTTCCAAACCTCGCTCATACCAACGCGTCAATGCTGTTGGGTAAAACTTACGGTAATAGTAAATATCTGTCCATGGGTCTCTAAAATCTGAAGTCCAGTGCACACCAAACTGTTCTTTAAGCTTTAACCCGACCAACTGCGTACTGTGCGGCGGCGATGTCGTTATCCAATGCCGAACATCTTCTGTCCTGATGAGCTCCGATGCAGCTGCAAAGGCATGTGAATTCCAACCTTTACGGGCATCCGGAACAAAGAAATTCCCGCGGACGAATCGGGCCAATTTCTGTAGGATACTCACATTTGCATCTTCACCTGAAAACCCACTAAAAGGCACGGACTTTTTACCTGTAACTTTTTTATAGGCCCCGAACTTTTCGGAAGTCCCAGTCCTGTAGACCCTAATAGTCGTATCAACGTCCTTGAGCAAACCTTCGTCTCGCAACGGATAGGTTGCTTTCTGAGCATCTACAGTCACCACATACAACTCAACACCATCGCGCGCTAAATATTTACTGAGCTTCAGCCAACGCTGTACCCCAGGACCACCAGCAGGCGGCCAATAGTATGTGATGATACCAAGCTTCATTTACTCCTCTTTCTTGTTTTCTTTAACCTCGACGTAGTCTACATATTCGCCTACATCCTTCGGCACCTTACTAGAGGAAGGTCTCTTTCCTTTGGGTTCGTTCTTTCTTTGACCCGATGAATTGCGGTTCGAACCGCCTCTACCTCCAAAAAAACGATCTAGCCATCTAAAGATGAGCCAAGCTAAAATGGTAAGTGATAAAAAACGAAACATGGTGAAAATTTTTGTCAAGATAAAAAGAATCCCGGCGCCTTTCGGCGTCGGGATCTCAATGCATATCTTTAAAATGATCTAGCGGCTTAAGTATAAACTTCTTTCGCTGTGTAATTTTTTAAATACCGGATCCTTAAGGTCCTTGATGAAATGAATCTTCTCACCCGTTGACTTCATTTCAGGTCCTAATTTCTTGTTCACATTAGGGAACTTACTGAACGAGAATACTGGAATTTTAATCGCGTACCCCTCAAGGTATGGGTTGAAATCAAAGTCCTTCACCTTTTTAGTTCCCAGCATGACCTTTGTAGCATAGTTTACATAAGGCTCGCCATAAGCTTTACAAATAAACGGCACTGTTCTAGAAGCACGTGGATTCGCTTCAATGATATAAACTACATCGTCTTTAACAGCGAATTGAATATTTATGAGCCCCTTTGTTTCAAGCGATTTAGCAATATTTATAGTGTGCTCTTTAATCTGTTGCATAACTAAAGGACCTAAGTTGAACGGAGGCAATACCGCCGAAGAATCTCCGGAGTGTATACCACAGGGCTCAACGTGCTCCATTATACCGATGATGTAGGCATCTTCACCATCACAAATGGCATCGGCTTCTGCCTCAATAGCTCCGTCTAAGTAATGATCTAATAAGACTCTATTGCCCTCAAACTCTTTGAAAAGGTTAACCACATGGCGCTCCAATTCTTGCTTATTGATTACAATTTTCATCCCTTGACCACCCAAAACATAAGAAGGTCTGACAAGAATAGGAAAACCTAATTTATCAGAAATGTCCAGTGCTTCATCCGCCGTTGTTGCAACGTCAAACTCTGGATATGGAATATTGATATCTTTCAATAAGTTAGAGAAACGACCACGATCTTCTGCCAAATCAAGCGCTTCATACGAAGTCCCAATAATTTCGATGCCGTAACGGCTCAGTTTCTCGGCCAACTTCAAAGCAGTCTGTCCACCCAGCTGCACAATAACCCCACGGGGCTTCTCATGCAAGATAATGTCGTAAATATGCTCCCAGAAAACCGGCTCAAAGTACAGCTTGTCCGCGGTGTCAAAATCTGTACTTACAGTTTCAGGGTTACAGTTGATCATTATAGTTTCATACCCTTCTTCACGAGCAGCAAGCACGCCATGAACACAAGAATAATCGAACTCAATCCCTTGACCAATTCTATTCGGCCCTGAACCTAAAACAACTATTTTCTCTCGTTCTGTAACGACGCTTTCATTTTCAATGATTTCTACACCATCAGCTTTTTGATGCGGCATCTCGAACGTGGAATAATAGTACGGCGTCTGCGCAGGAAATTCCGCAGCACAAGTATCTACTAATTTCCAGACGCGATTAATGCCTAGGTCTGTTCGCTTCGTGTGAACCTCGCTTTCGAGAGCATTAATCATATGAGCGATTTGGCGATCAGCAAAACCTTTCATTTTCGCCTCTTGTATGAGCTCTTTTGGCAAGGACAGTAGGTTATGCTTTTCGATTTCAGACTGCACACGTGCTAAATCTTCAATCTCTTTTAAGAACCACATATCAATCTTTGTGATGTCGTAAATGGTCCTGAGCGGAATACCCATTTGTATCGCATCATAAATCACAAACAAGCGGTCCGAAGAAGCATATTCTAATTTGTGTAAAATGGTGTCATGATCGGTCAATCCTCTGCCGTCCGCTCCTAAACCATTACGCTTAATCTCAAGAGACTGCGCCGCTTTATGAAGGGCTTCTTGGAAACTTCGACCGATTCCCATTACCTCACCTACTGCCTTCATCTGAATGCCGAGACGCGTATCTGCACCTTCAAACTTTTCAAAGTTCCAACGAGGAATCTTCACAATCACATAATCCAACGTGGGCTCAAAGTAAGCCGTTGTAGTTTTAGTGATTTGATTATTTAATTCATCTAGAGAATAGCCAATTGCGAGTTTCGCAGCTACTTTCGCAATAGGATAACCTGTTGCTTTTGACGCTAGAGCAGACGAACGACTTACGCGTGGATTGATTTCAATAGCAACGATATCCTCATTTTCATCAGGACTAACCGCAAACTGAACATTACAACCACCTGCAAAAGTTCCTATACTACGCATCATCTTAATGGCCATATCGCGCATTTTTTGATACGTGGTATCACTCAAGGTCATCGCCGGAGCCACGGTAATAGAATCTCCAGTATGTATTCCCATCGGATCCATGTTCTCAATAGAACAAATGATGATGATATTGTCGTTTTTATCGCGCAATAGCTCAAGCTCATATTCTTTCCACCCGAGCAGTGCTTTATCAATCATTACCTCATGGATCGGAGAAATTTCCAATCCGCGGCTCAATGCAGTGTCAAATTCTTCTTCACTATGGACGAAAGTGGCACCGGCACCTCCTAAAGTGAACGAAGCACGAACACACAACGGGAATCCAAACTCTTGGGCAGTTTCCTTTCCACGTAAGAAAGACTTCGCAATTCTCGATGGAGCCATGGGAATATCTATCGTCTCCATGAGCTGACGGAATTCGTCACGGTCCTCAGTGATATTGATTGCTGCAATATCCACTCCAACAATGGCAACCTTATTATCCTCCCAAACACCTTGCTTGTCGGCATCGATACACAAATTCAATGCAGTTTGACCTCCCATTGTAGGTAATACAGCGTCAATATCAGGATGGTTTCGTAAAATCTCCTCTATACTCTCCACCTCCAAAGGCTTCAAATAGATATTATCCGCAATGACCTCGTCGGTCATAATGGTTGCTGGATTTGAGTTAATTAAGGTTACAATGATTCCTTCTTCTCGGAGACTTCTCGAGGCTTGCGATCCAGAATAATCAAATTCACAAGCCTGGCCAATAACAATGGGACCAGATCCGATAATAAGTACGTGTTTGATGGAAATGTCTTTCGGCATGAGCTTTTAAGATTTGTACAAAGTTAGTGGTGGTTTGGGCCAAAAAAAAGGTGTTGCTTTCGGCAACACCCATATCTTATCAAAAGGTTTTTAACATCTATTAACCTTTGTAATTCCCTTTATCACTAACAGTCAAACTCTTGCGACCTTTAGCACGACGAGACGCCAATACTTTACGTCCGTCAAAAGTCTCCATTCTTGAACGGAATCCGTGCTTGTTTCTGCGTTTTCTATTACTTGGCTGAAATGTGCGTTTCATAACAATACTTTTTACCCTTGTTGTTCAGGGGGTGCAAATATAGAATAGACTTTTTAAAACACAACCCCCGTAAATGAATTTTTAAAAAAAATCCCTCTCACGAATAAACCGCGCCAATGGTCACTGCTAAAAGGGGCTCTTATTACGTACGCACTTGCTTAAAGCTGTATGTTTAGGGGATCAAATATATCCAATGATGAAGAAATTTTGGAATGAACGATACGCTGATTCACAGTATGCGTATGGTACAGAACCTAATGCTTTTTTCAAATCTCAAATAGACCAACGCCCAGCTGGCCGCATATTATTGCCCGCGGAAGGTGAAGGAAGAAATGCTGTTTATGCTGCAAAGCGAGGTTGGGATGTGGTAGCTTTTGACCAAAGTGAAGCCGGCGAAAAGAAAGCAATGAAATTAGCTCAAGCTGCAAAGACATCCATTACCTACCGTATCGAAGACGCAATGAGCTTTAACGAAGAAACTGCCTTTGATCTCCTATTCTATGGTTTCTTCCATGTACCGCCTGTTGATCTGCAACCTATATATGATCATTTGAACTCATTCCTCAAACCCGGCGGCCAGGTTTTACTCGAGGGATTCTCAACAAAAAACATAGGCAGAGGAAGCGGTGGGCCACAAAATGAAGCGATGCTTTTTTCAACCAGTCGTGTTACATCGTTACTTCATGATCTCAAAACACTCGAAGTTTGGGAAGAAGAAATTATACTCAACGAAGGCCCTTTTCACCAAGGCAATGCACGTGTGATACGAGCGATTGGGGTTAAATAACTTCTAATGAATTAATTAATCGTACATTTGCACCACGAAAAGAGCGTCTATCTTTCCAAGTAGGGTCAAATTTTAGTTTGGGAAGCGCTGACGTTCATAGGGCGCACCCAGCGGTACTGGGCAACTAAAATTTGGCTAAGCCAACTCCATTTATGGAAACTTTTAAAGACAGTGGTCTTCATCCTTCTATTGTGAAGGGCGTAGAAGCACTTGGGTTTGAAACACCTACACCTATTCAAAAGCTCAGTATTGAGCATTTATTAGAAAACGAAACTGATCTTATTGCTTTTGCGCAAACAGGAACAGGTAAAACGGCGGCATTCTCACTGCCCATTTTACATAATTTAGATCCTGATGTTCAGCACGTTCAAGCAATCATTCTTGCGCCAACACGTGAGTTGTGTTTGCAGATTGGTAACGACATTGCTTCTTACACGAAGTTTATGGATGTCAAAGTCACAGCTGTTTATGGCGGTGCACCCATCACAAAACAGATCAAAGAACTACAGGGCCGTCCACAGATTGTCGTAGGTACTCCGGGACGTACTTTAGATCTCATCCAACGCAGAAAATTACGTATTGAAGATGTACAGTTTCTCGTTTTAGACGAAGCTGATGAAATGCTTAGCATGGGTTTCCAAGACGAATTGGACGCCATTCTTGACAATACTCCCGACCACAAACAAACATTGTGTTTTAGTGCTACGATGCCTGAGGGCATGAAGCATCTAACGAAGAAATACCTCAAAGATCCTAAGGAAATCTCTGCGGGCAAGCGTAACATTAGTGCTTCTAACGTTACACACGAATTGTATGTTGTAAATGCGAAAAACACATACGAAGCGATGCGTCGCATTGTAGATTTCAATCCCAACATGTATGGAATCGTCTTTTGTAGAACGCGTCGTGAAACGCAAAGCATTGCAGAAAAGCTAGTTGGAGACGGCTACCGCGCAGAAGCGATACATGGAGACCTCAGTCAGGCGCAGCGTGACGATGTAATGAGCCGTTTTCGTCGTAAAAAATTAAATGTCATGGTTGCAACAGATGTTGCCGCGCGTGGTATTGACGTTAATGATCTTACCCACGTGATTAACGTGAATATACCCGATGACCCAGAAGTTTATGTGCACCGTTCTGGTAGAACGGGTCGTGCTGGAGCTAGCGGAATTTCGCTGGTAATTACTCACGGCCGTAACATGAGAAAGGTCAAAAATCTTGAACGTATTATCGGTAAGAAATTCGAACAAAAAACTGTCCCTAGCGGCGATGACATTTGTGGAATCAAAATGAAGGAAGCCATCGATGAGATCGTTAGTTACGAGCATACCACTACCATTGATCCACAACTTTTAGATGTGGCAATGGATAAATTGGCCCATCTAAGCAAGGCAGAATTGATTGAGCGTTTTGTAGGACATGAAACCTCTGTCATGCTCAGCCGCTACCGCGGCGCACGCGATATCAATGAGAAAGCTTCTAGTCCTAAAGAACACGGCAAACGCGATCGTTCGACCGGCAGAGAAGAAGGTTTTAAAACAGTAGTCATTGATTTAGGCTACCGCCAAAACGTGAATCCAAGCCGTATTATGGGCTTGATCAACGATGCTATGGAAGGTACTAAAGTGCGTATCGGTAAAATAGATATGGATAAAACCTTTACAAAAATAGATATCGAAGACCGTCATGCCGTGGAGGTTGCTGCACGATTAAACGGAGCGAAAACAGGTTCCTATGTAGTGAACTCTTACTTCGAGGAAGGCAGTAGCTCCTCAAGAGCTGAACGCCCGTCTTACGGAGGAAGAGATCGCCGAGACGGTGGAGGATACAAAGGAAAACGTAGATTCGAAGGCAGTTCTGACCGCAGAGAAGGTCGTTCAGGTGATCGTCCAGTACGCAGGGAACGCATTAGCGGTGAGCGCAGTGAAAGACGCGATCGCTTTAGCAACGATAGATCAAGTTCTGATAGAAGAAGCGGTGGCGGCTTCAACAGAGACGATAACCGCAGCGGGAGTCGTTCAGGCGGACGTTCTTCAGGTGGTTACGGCAAAGCAAAAACAGGCGGCGGCTACCCGAAAGGCAAATCTGGCAATGCCGGAAAAAGTCGAAGAAGTTTCTAGAAGAAGGCTTACTTTAGAAACAAAGGAGTGAGATGAAAGGAGCAAAGACGGTCTGGATTACGGGAGCATCGAGCGGTATTGGTGAGGCATTGGCTTTAACCTATAACGCACAAGGCTACCGTACCATTCTTAGCGCACGACGTTTGGAGGTTTTAGAGTCGCTTCAAAAGAAATTGACCCATCCCGAACATAGCTACATCATGCCGTTGGATTTAGAACAACATGAAAATGCCGAGGTTTGGTTTAATCAAGCTTCGGCATTTACTGGTTCAATAGACATCCTAGTTAATAATGCGGGTATGGGGCATATGGGAACTGCAATAGAAATGGAGTTTACCATAGAACGTAAAGTGTTTGAAGTCAATTTCTGGGGAGCCGTGGCATTAACCAAAGTAGTACTTCCGCATATGATATCGCGTAATAGCGGTCAAATCTGGACTGTTTCTAGCATCCTAGGTCATTTTGGATCACCAAAATTAGCAGCATACGCTGCCAGCAAACATGCAGTAATGGGCTATTTCGAAAGCATACAATATGAATTAAGAAAGAGCGACGTGCATATTGGAATCGTAAGTCCTGGTTTCATAAATACCGCAGTCACATTAAATAGCCTGGGGCCAAATGGAGCGCCAATCGGTAAAAACAGTGTTGCACAAGAAAAAGGCATGCGACCGCTGGATTTTGCCACGAAGTTTCTCAAGCTATCGAACAAAAGAAGGCCTAAAAAACATTTATTGATAGGTCGGTATGAAATTCATTCGGTGCTCTTTAAGCGTTATCTGCCAAAATTATTTTTCTTGGTTTATGGAAAACTGACGGATGTCACAAGACAAAAGAAAAACTAGCCGTTATATTTGGTTCATAATTTACATCCCATGGCAAAAGGAATAATCAATCCAAAATATCTAGACGCAAGCTTTGCTAGCGCACTCAAGGACGCCTATGAAAATGCGCAACCTTGTAAGTATTTGGTTATGGAAGATTTCTTCACGGAAGAAATTGCCAATGATTTATTTAAGCACTTTCCTTCAATTGATGATCTCAACGTTAAGCGAAAAAGCTTAAATGAGGACAAAAGCGAAGATTACCATTTTGATCGCTGGCACCCGTCCTTTTCAAAAGCTCGTGAAGCTGTCGGCTCAAAAGAATGGAGCGACCAATTAAGTCGTATTACTGGAATCAAAGGTTTACATACAACTACGGATGCGTTAGGCTCTGGAGTACATCAAGGTAAAAATGGTTCTTACGTTGATGTTCACATTGATGTAAACATGAACCCAAAACTAGGATTGTGGAGAAGAATCAACCTTTTGGTTTACCTCAACAAAAACTGGAAATCTGAATACGGGGGAGCCCTCGAGTTGTGGAATAAAGAGATGACTGAATGCGTAACCCAGGTACCGCCTACATTTAATACGGCAGTTATCTTTTACACTGACGAAAACAGCCCTCATGGCTATAAGAAAATAGCAATACCAGAAGGCGAATCGCGCAAAAGCTTCTATACCTACTTCTATACTAAACCGGAGAAGGGTGTTAGTTATCGGGATTCAAAATTCGTATCGAGACCCGATGATAAAGCTGCGAAAAAAGTAGCCACTGGAATTAAAGAAACATTAAAGGTTAACGGGAAAAAGCTACTGAAAGCGTTAGGAATAAAAGACCTAGATTTTCAAGATAAAAATTAACGACCTTGTTGTAAGGATAAATGTAAAGCTGCCTAGTGAAGCTTTTTTTTATCCCACATGGATATTAGCCTTAGGGTACTTGAAGGAATTCACCTCCTGGCGCTGACCACTTAAAGCAAAGGCTAAGGTTAGCGTACCGACCCTTCCCACAAGCATGGAAAGCATTAAAATCACTTTAGAACCGGTGCCTAAGTCAGCTGTGATTCCCGTACTAAGACCTACGGTACAAAAGGCACTAACCTCTTCAAACGCGAGCTCAAGTAAACTCATTGAAGGCTCTAGTATAGTCAATGCAAAAACGCCTAAGAGAATACTCACCACTGAGAATAAAAATATCGCAAATGCACGATTCATTAACTCCCACGGAATCTGAGTTTTGTAGAGATTGATGTTTTTCTTCCCCTGAATGGTGGCAGCGGCACTCATAAACACCAATGCAAATGTGCTCGTTTTAATACCTCCTGCAGTGGATCCAGAGCCCCCGCCAATAAACATTAAGAAGATTAAAAATAAAATGGCAGGAGTAGCTAATGCACCTATAGACACAGTGTTAAACCCCGCTGTTCGCGCTGTAATACTCTGAAAGAAACTATCACTAATATGTGCACCAATATTTTGACTGCCTGGATCTAAGAAGAAAAAGATAATCCCACCAGCGAAGATTAATGTGGCTGATACGACCAACCCTAATTTAGTACCAATTCGCAGTCCACGCCACGATCGTAACAAGGACTGTTTCGTCCAAGACTGACGTAAAATATCTGTTATTGTCCCGAATCCTATTCCTCCGAGAACAATCATTAGGGCGATAACCCAATGAATACTAAAATCCCATTGTACGGATTGACTGGCAAGTGAATCAGAAAAAAGAGAGAAGCCTGCATTATTAAATGCAGAAATACTATGGAACAGGCTGTAAAAAATGGTAGTTCCCAGCGTATCAAAATCGTTACGCCATAAAATCCCAAGAAGTAACGCACCAGTCCCTTCGATTATTAATGTCAGCCTAAAAATCGCTGAAATTAAAGACCGTGAACGTCTTAAATCCTCCCCTAAATTCTCGCTCATGAAGTTTTGCTGACGCATACCAAACCCACCTCGAAGGATAGCGAAAAGTGCCGCAAAGGAGATGATGTTTAATCCACCTAACTGCATTAACAGCATCACTATAAACTGACCCTTTCCGCTCAGAATCGTGCTAATATCAATCAAGCTTAAGCCGGTAACACAACTTGCTGATATGCTTGTAAATAAAGCGGTAAATAAATCCAGTCCGTCCCGACCATGAACCGTCATCTCAGGTAGCATGAGCAAGCCTGTACCTAAGGCTATTAAAACCAAAAAGCTAAGCACTAATAAGGTTGGTGGACTAAGTTTAGATTGAGGAAGAAGCTCGCCGATTCGGCCGAATTCTAGACCAACAATAACAAGGACGTAGCACTGTAATACAATCAGAAAGCTTTCTTGCAGTCCTGGAATTTTGAGAAACAATCCTGCTTCATTGAGAAGCTCGAAGCCTGCTAAATTGATAATTAAAATATCCACTATCAAAAAGAGCATCAAAATCCCCTCCCATTTACGGTCTTTCAGGAACTGTATTGGATGAAAATTATACAATAACTCTAGTAGGTATTTTACCAAATAGTACCCTATAGAACCACGTACTACATAACCGACGACTTTATTCTGATGAGCCTCTAATTCGAAACCATGATAGAAAACAAGTGCTATCAGGGTCGTGAGAGCAACCAGTACGCTTCCACGTGAAAGCATAGGCAACACTAACTCGCGGCTGTCGTACAGCTTAATATTTATACGCTCTCTAAGCGCATTAAGTCTCGATTCTAGGCTCAAATTCTTTTTTTCTCTTAATTCGAAGTTAGGACTATTACTTTAAATGACTTTTACCTCAATAGCCTTCGTACGATTTTTCTTCTCGAAGATTAGAGCCTGTGAGGATATTGATTGAACTCTTTAAGGCAGCACGTTGATCATTCAAAACATATACGTCTCTAGCCAATGCAATAAAGGCATCTCCGAAATCCTTTGTCTTTTCATTCAAGCGTAAGGCATCTTCAACATCCCAAAGAGCCTCATTGGTAGCTCTAAGTGCCTTTACGGCTTGGTGAAATTCCTCTTTGGGATTCGCTAGTCCGGCAATGATTTTAACCGCGTTTTGCAAGGCATCCCATTCATTCTTAATATTACTGAGCTTTTGAGCATCAGTAATTCGCTCCAATTTTATCTCTAAAATGGAAACCTTATCTAAAATCTCACCGTTCGAAACTTCTATTTTCAAAGTAAATGGACCTAGTCCTCTAAATTAGACACCGCAACTTTCACACGCCTTACTGCTTCTTCCAACTCTGTTTCTGCCGCGGCATAAGAAAACCTGATGTACCCAGGTAATCCAAATGCGTCTCCAGGCACTGTACTAACCAAACCTTCTTCCAGAAGGTACATACTTACGTCTAAAGAATGCGCTAACACACGACCATTAAACTTCTTTCCAAGCAACGAAGTAATCCGTGGGAAAACGTAAAATGCACCCGGCGGCGTTTCCAATTCAAAACCGGGAACCTCTTTTATCCAGCCCACCATTTTCTCACGTCGACTCGCAAATTTTTCGATCATGTATTCGACAGAAGAAGGATCCACTTCTACCGCAGTCTTACATGCACGCTGTGCAATTGAATTGGTTCCAGAGGTAAAATTCGACTGGAACTTTGTACATGCTTTCGCGATCCATTCAGGTGCACCAATATACCCCACACGCCAACCGGTCATAGCAAATCCTTTCGACAACCCGTTAACAGTAATGGTTTGGTTATACACCTCTGGAAAACTTGCTATCGAGACATGATCTACCTCGCCGTAGTTTAATAGTTCGTAGATCTCGTCAGAAATAATGTAGAGGTTGGGGTGCTTCGCAACTACCGCTGCAATCGCAGCCAAATCTTCTTTACTATATATCGCGCCACAAGGATTATTTGGTGAAGAGAAAATAAGCACTTTAGATTTAGGTGTAATGGCGGCCTCTAACTGGTCTGCAGTAATTTTAAATCCACCTTCCATTGTGGTCGGGAGGACTTTTACCTCGGCGCCGCAATACTTTGCCTGATCCATATAACTCACCCAGTAAGGTGCAGGAATAATTACCTCCTCGCCAGGATTAACTAGGGCCAAGAAAATATTCAATAGACTTTGTTTTGCCCCTGTGCTGATCACTATCTGATCCGCAGTGTAGTCGATACCGTTGTCGCGCTTAAATTTAGCCGCTATACTTTCTCGAACATCTGTAAATCCTGGAACCGGCATGTAATGGGTGTAATTCTCTTCCATCGCCTGAGCAGCGGCTTCCTTGATAAAGTCTGGTGTGTCAAAATCTGGCTCGCCAAGAGAAAGACTAATGACATTTTTACCTGTCGCGCTTAACTCGCGTGCCTTTTTAGCCATCTTAATGGTCATGGGCAGCCCCATCTCCTGTGCTCTTTTTGAAAGTGATTCCATGGTTAAAGTATAATAAGGTGGCAAAAATAACGATATTTGTATGCCTCAAGACATTTTCATGGAAGCATTTATTGAAATCCTCAAGTATACATTTCCAGCGGCTTTAATGCTGTTGCTCACCTATTTACTGCTGTCTAGCTTTGTGGATAACGAAGAAAAACGACGCCAATTTTACCTGCGTAAGAACTTGCAGAAAAAGGCGCTTCCTATGCGTTTTCAAGCCTATGAACGAATTATTGTGCTTTTAGAACGAATTAGCCCAAATCGTCTTGTATTGCGTGTTAAGCCCGGTAATTTAGATGTGGTGAGTTATCGGAAAGCACTAGTTAGTGCTGTTCGAGACGAGTTTGATTATAATATCTCCCAACAGGTCTATGTTTCAGACAGTTCATGGAATCATGTGGTTAGCGCAAAAAGTCAAGTCGTTTCCTTAATCAACAAAACCGCTGTTGAATTAGGCGCCGATGCAACCGCAGGTGACTTAAGTCGAAAGTTGATCGAACTTGAGATGACAGGAGACATTTTCCCAACGAAGGCAGCCATTCTCTTACTAAAGCACGAAGCTGCTCGTAATTTCTAGACCCTACCCTTTAAGGATTTAATCAATTCTGCACTGGCCTCGAAGGGATTCAACTCACCTTGTGCTACTGCCTTGCTTAGCTTTTTGTAAAGCTGTTGCCAATCCATATCTTTTTGTAACAGCTCAAGAACACCTTCACGAACAGAGTTTTCAAACCAATACGCCTGTTGGTCCTTTCGTTTCTTCTCGAACCACCCTTTCACTCGACTGTGCCTTTGGTAACGATCTAGCGCAGCTTCTAATTCATCAAAACCAAATTCGGTCAATCCTGACGTAAGCAGAACCGGAGGATGCCAATCAAAATCTTTGTTTGAGAAGAGTTGCAGGGCACTTCGTATTGAAAGTGCGCTCCGTTCTCCTGAAGCGGTGTTTGGTGGCTCACTTTTATTGACAGTGATGATATCCGCCATTTCCATGATACCCTTTTTCAAACCTTGTAATTCATCGCCTGTACCTGGCATTGCTAAAAACAAAAAACAGTCGACCAGTTTAGAAACCAATGTTTCACTTTGACCTACACCAACGGTCTCAATAAAAATGTAATTAAATCCAGCAGCTTCACAAAGCAGCATTACCTCTCTAGTCTTTTTTGCAATACCACCGAGGTTGCCACCAGAGGCACTTGGACGTATAAAAGCACGATCATGCTTGCCCAATTCCATCATTCGCGTTTTATCGCCTAAAATTGAGCCTTTACTGATTTCAGAAGATGGATCTACCGCAAGAACCGCAACTTTAGCATCTTCATCGGACTTCAGTAGCGTATTTCCATACGCTTCAAGAAAGGTACTTTTACCTACACCGGGGACGCCAGTAACACCTATGCGAAAACTATTTCCAGTGTAAGGCATCAATTCATTTAAAAGCGCTTGAGCATGTTTCTGATCTGCTGCTGTATTGCTCTCTATCATCGTAATACCTTGGGCTAATGCGGTCCGATTGCCTTTGATAATCTCCTTGACCAATTCTCTCGAGGTACGGCTAGTCCTTTTTCCCGTTTGCAAACCGGGATTTACGGATGGAGCTTCCTTTACTCCTTTACTAATATGCAATGCTTTTTTAGCCACTACGCCTTATCTATGTACGTTTGGAGGTATTTAAAATCTTTCGCAAGCACTCCGTCCGCACATTCTGTTGCTCTATGTAATATAAGCGCTTTATCTCCGTCGAAAAGGGCGGGAATCACATGCTCCATTAAATCGGATCCGAAACTAAGCGAAGCGTCGCGCGGTAATTCACACGGAAGATTATCCACGGCCATTACTCCTATTGCTTCCGGATCATCATGCGCCACCTCCTTTTCTTCATGCGCCAAATACCCGTAGAAGGGTTCAGCAATAGTTGAAGCCCGCAGGGTTGAGGCCACAGGGCCATCAATATCACAGCTGATGTCGGATACATAGGTAATAGCGAAATCTAACCGCTTAGCATCTGCCCTTGTAAATATAAAAGGAGCACGACTGTCGTAATAATGCCCAGCGATGTAGAGTTTTGCATACGGAGCATACTGCATGAAATTGCTTTCAAAACCACTTGGGTCCGCAAATAGCGCTTTGCGATCGAAAGGACTTCCGTCGCTGGTCCTGTAGTAGTGTTCCACGTCTAATTGACTCCAGAAAGAACCTTCGTGATTTTCAACTTCTTCTGGAGTAATTTCTGGGATTCCAGCAGCCTGCAAAGTCTCCACAGCACCGCTTGCCACCCGTCCTTTTCCTGTGAGTAGGATCCGCAGATCTGCCGGCCAATCAATGCCTTTGAGTTGGTCGAACATGTCCTGCATGTCATGACACTCATGTGCAGGCTTAAGCACGAATTGTCCATATTTTTCACCCCAGCCCCTAAGGCCATTATAGGCGCCAACAAGTCCCGCAAATCGGCCGAATGCAACCACACGCGCCCCGTTATTCTTGAGTAATTCGTAATCAATCAAGCGAATATTACGTTCGACACAGGCTTTCAACAGCTTAGCATTGTAAGGCTGTTGCTTATAAGTATGTGAGAAAAAGAAATACGTTTTGTTCGGAATCAAATCGTTTATCGGCACCTCTTTAACACCAAATAGGACGTCGCAATCGGATAAATCTTCTTGCAAATCGATGCCATAGCGGACATATTCTTCGTCCGAAATAGCCCGTATCGCTGAGGGCTGTACGACAATTTCACACTTAAATTTATTTTTCAAGTACGCAGCGTGTTCTGGAATTAATGCAACACGCTTATCTATTGGAATCTTACCCTCTCTTACTATGCCGATTTTCATATCCCTAAAGATAGTATAGATTTTAGCGTCTATTCGAATAGTTCCTTAGTTGATGTGCACATAATTGGCATAGAATTCGTGTATCTTCGCGAACCACATCTGTTTCGGGGCTGACTGGTATTGACAGCAAGCCGAAGGTTGATGTAAGCATGTCGAGCGCTGAAGGGGCAGCTCGTTAATACACCGCTTCATTTTTTTATAACTGGCGAAGATTCTTACGCTTTGGCCGCTTAATCTGACAGGATGTCGATTTTGCTAATCCTATACCAGGTATAGGAGCTGAACATCTCACAGGAGCCCCCGTCTTGAGGCGACTGATCACGAGGTGTGGAAAATTCAGGAATGCAGTTAGCCTTTGCTTCACGGGCTAGCCTAAGTCTAGAAGATAAGTCGTGATTAGGGTGCTTATGCTCAGAGATCGGTCGAAAATTCAATCATAAGATAAGCATGTAGAAAGCCTCAGGCTTCCTTGTTTGGACGCGGGTTCGATTCCCGCCAGCTCCACCTTAAGGATTTCTATAAAAATCCCAAAATACTTATAATCAGTATTTTGGGATTTTTTTATTCCCACACGAATTATCCTGTGTCCAACTCAAAAGCAGCCCGACCAACCCATTCAGTAAAATTCCGGACCCTACCCACTGTGCTTTAATTTATAAAACAACAATCGTTAAGTGTTTACTACTTATCTTAGTACCTGTACACAAACATTAGACGTAAATCAAAAAAGTGAATAGCGAAAGAGCATTCCATTTCGCTGCAGTTCTAGTCCTATTTTCAGGCTGCTGTTTCGGTCAAACCACACTAAGTGCTGATGGTCCAGGAAACACCTACAGCTTAATCACTAGTATTTTGGCTCCCGGGCACAACCCGATCGAAACACCTGACTGTAATCATGTCAATTTTGGTGATCATATTGATGAAATATGGGACTCTATTCTCGGCGAGAATGTATTTCGCTTCCATATCCATGTTACACCGGATAATGACCGATGCATTAATTTCGACCGGCAGCGGAATGAAATAAAAACGTACGATAAGTCACCAAATAACCTAAAAGGCACTCCGGGAGAAATTGTAGAATACAGCTGGCTGTTTAAGCTTGAATCGGGCTTCAAGTCATCTTCAAACTTTACACACATTCACCAGCTAAAATCTGTTGGCGGCAGCCTCGCTAGTATGCCGATGTATACTCTAACTACGCGAAAAAGTTCACCCGATCGCCTTGAACTGCGATATGCTGAAACAGATACACAAGTGACACTAGCTCAAACTCCCCTATTGCCCATTACAGGTCAATGGATTGAAGCTATTGAAACTGTACAGTATGGCACAGCAGGTAGTTATTCCATTACACTGAAAGCCGTAAGCGATAGCACCACGTTATTTAGCTACACAAACGACAGCATAATTAACTGGCGAGCAGGAGCCGACTTTGTTCGACCAAAATGGGGTGTCTACAGAAGCCTAATTAATAGCCAAGACTTACAAGATGAGCAGGTTCGATTTACCAATTTCTCGATACATGAGTTAGGAATGGTCGGCATTACCCAATCTGAAGCTTCTCAAGAAATATCTTTAGCCCCAAATCCTGCACATGAGACGATCATTTTAAACGGGCTTCCCAAAACACCCGTGAGAATAGTAATTCGTAATGGTTTAGGTCAGGTAATGAGTGCTATGGGACTGTCAAATCAGTCTTCCGTTACTATACACATCCAAGATTGGCCTAAGGGTGCCTATTACTGCTCCATAACAACAGAGGCTACCCATCATTCAGTGTCTTTTCAAGTTTTATAATCGAAACCTAGTTTACATCAACCCAACAAATGATTTGAATAATGAATTTAACCCACTACCTCTTTAAACGCAATCAACAAAGTTTCCTCATACTCGCGCTGATCGTTTATTCGACATTTTGTTCTGCCCAACTGTACTACAACGATTGTGATGATCTACAATCAGCAGTCAATTCAGCTACTAATGGAGGAACTTTTATTGTCACCAATGGGACTTACAATGACTTCGAATCGACCTTTGAAAATCAAGGTAGCGCAGCCAATCCTATTATCATCAAAGCAGAGTCTGTTGGTGGCGTATTATTGACTGGGGAGTCAAAGTTTGTTTTTAAAAAGTCGGCACATTGTATTTTGGAAGGATTCACATTCGATGCTACATCAGACGAGACGTTAGTAAAACTGGAAGGCTGTAATAATATTCGAATTACTCGAAATGTTTTCGAACTAAGTACTACGGAATCGGTAAAATGGGTATTCATTGGCGGCGTCTGGAATGATAATACCCTCCCGTTCCAATACCCCAGTCATCATAACATGATCGATCATAACCTATTCCAAAATAAGAATACACCAGGTCATTACATCACAGTTGATGGATCACATGAAGATTCTGGTTCGGACGAAGTGTATTATCAAAGCACCTACGATATTATTCGGTTGAACCATTTCAGAAACAACGGTCCACGTGCTGTCAATGAGCAAGAATCTATTCGAATTGGTTGGAGTGAAATGTCACCGAGTAGCGGTTACACGCTAGTAGAGCACAATTTATTTAACAACTGTGATGGTGACCCCGAAATAGTATCCGTAAAGTCTTGCGATAATACGATACGTAACAATACATTCAGATCGAGTTACGGTACGTTATCATTAAGACACGGTAATAGAAATACAGTTACCGGCAATTACTTCTTCGGTGACTCAAAGCCGGTGGGAACATCACCGGCAGGTTCTACACTGTACACTGGCGGTATTCGCATATATGGTACGGATCACGTCATTTTAAACAACCACTTTGAAGGTTTAAACGGGACACGTTGGGATGCCCCGATTACTCTAACGCAAGGAGATGCGATAGACGGACAGAGCACAAGTTATAGCAAGCACTTTCGTGCTGAGCGCGTGCTCATAGCTTTTAACACATTGGTAAACAACAGTCATGGTATCGAATTAGGCTTCGATAACAACAATAACTACAGCAAGAATATAAAGGATATTATCATTGCGAATAACCTATTAACAGCTTCTGAAAATGCACTCGTTGATATAGTAGATGTTAATAATGATCCGGGGTCAGAGGTTTCATGGGAAAACAATATAGCTTATCCTACAGGGACTGCCGTTACCCTAGATGGCGCTACAACCACTTCATTTGACACGACAGAGGTAAAAACAGCCGATCCATATCTACAGTATAACAACTTGCTTAAGTATTGGAAAAGTACAGCTCAGACACCTACATTGAATGTCGGCTCTTCAATTAGTCCTGTTCCAACTGTGGATATAGAAGGGCAAACCAGACCTCTTTTGAGTAATCCTGGTGCAGATCATTTTAGTAATGATGTTATTCTTTATGAACCACTAGATTCAGCAGATGTAGGACCACAGGCTTACGGACAGTTAGATATACTTTATCCCGATCAGGATGAATTAATCTTTCACCCAAATCCTGCTGATACCGAATTACACGTTGAATTTTTAACAAGACAAATAGAAAAGATCAGTTTGTATTCGTTAACAGGTCATCTAATCCTGCAAACAGATAAAACGCCTTCAAATACTCAGGTCGTCGAAACTTCAATGATTCCAGATGGTACTTATCTACTACTTATGAGTGGTAAGGATTGGCAAATCTTTGAAAAGATTGTGATTCTACATTAATGACATTAACAAAACTGAAATGGTTTCTAACCCTTGGAGTACTTATTGTTAATTGTAGTTCATGTCATAAAACGGTCGTACCTCCTAGCCAGGTTGAGCCCACTTTATCTGATTGGTCCATTTTACTTGGGGATGGAACAAAGACTAAAAATTTAACTGGCTTCAATAAAGACGGTTATTTCTATAGTGCGTTAGATAATAACGAAGCTTGGATTGTATTCAAAACTCCGAATGCAGGAACCACAAGCCGCACCTCGTCTAATACAAGAACTGAATTAGGTGAGCTAGACAAGTGGCACCCTAAGGACTTTGCAGAACTCAAGACTAACGTTAAAGTCAAGCATACTTCAGTTACTGGCGACTGTAGAGTACCAGCATCTTTTTCTGTTGTCATTGGGCAAATACACAGCATAGATGGCCACGAAAATGAGCCGCTAAAAATCTTCTACAAGAAATTCCCCGGTCATCAGTTAGGCTCCATTTTTTGGAACTACGAAATAAATACCCTTGGCTCAAATGAAGGACGTTGGGACTTTTCAACGGCAGTATGGGGATACGACATGTCCGTCGTTGGTAACGAAGCTGAGGTACCGCCTAAGGAACCGATTTCAGGGATCGCATTGGGAGAAACGTTCACCTACAGCATCACCGTGGAAAACGGTGTAATGACACTGGTCTTTAGCGCAGAGCATCTTCCCACAAGAGTGTTCACGAAAAGCCTAATCTCATCATCATTCACGGATTCAAGTACTGTCCCAAATCAAGTAAAGCAATTGTATGAACCGCTTCGTCCAGTGGGACTAGAGCGTAAGAGTGCATACTCAGGTGAAGCGCAAATTTTCAAATTGGGCGCCTATAATCAGAGTAATGGGAAATCCCCTGAATCGAATAGTGTGTGGTACACAAACGCCCACACTAAAAATGGAGATATATCTAAGCAGTACCAGTCTGGCAACTACGCGGAAATATGGTTCAGAGATATAAGTCTAAAACACTCGAAATAAAAAATGCCAGGCAAATTACTGCCTGGCATTAGTCTTTAAATAACGTAAGACGTCTACTTTACGATGGATAGACTCTTTGTAATATTATCCGTTATCGATTGATAATCGAATTCACCCGACTCGACCTTTACAAAAAGTTTCGATCCCATTCCTACACAGGTTGCTCCAGCATCAAACCAACTTCTAAGATTTGACTCTTCTGGCTTAACACCTCCTGTTGGCATAATTTTCAACCACGGACAAGGAGCCTTTGCTGCCTTTATCATGGCAGGGCCGTAAATGTTTCCTGGAAACAGCTTCAAAAGCTTGACACCCCAGTTGTAGGCAGTCTGCATTTCAGTTAAGGTACCACAACCGCCAGTCCAAAAGATATCGTTGGCAACAGCGAAGTCTGCAAGTTCTTTTTGAATGAAAGGCGAAACCAAAAAATCTGCGCCAACATTCATGAACTCCTTAGCCTGCTCAACAGTAGAAATAGATCCAATACCCAAGGCTAGATCAGGGTAATGAGTCTTAGCATAAGCACTCATGTTTTGAAACACCTCTAGCGCTTTCGCCCCCCTGTTGGTGAATTCAATAGCTCTTGCGCCACCCTTGTAACAGGCATCCATTAACTTACATGCGATATCAGAATCTTCATGATAGTATAAAGGGACAATAGGTGCAGCCTCTAACGTACTGATGATATCATGATTATTCATAGGCTATCGTGCAACTCGTCCGGATGCATCTCCAGACATTAATTTTTGGACCTCATCTAACGAAGCAAGATTAGCATCACCTTTAATCGTATGCTTTAAACATGAAGCTGCAACAGCAAAGTTTAGTGCATTCTGATCGTCGTCTGGGTATTTCAATAATCCGTAAATCAAACCTCCCATAAAAGAATCTCCACCACCAACTCTATCTACTATATCTGTAATTTGATACTGTGGTGACTCAAACATTGTCGTACCGTCATACATAACACCGGCCCATGTATTATGGGAAGCTGATATAGAACCTCTTAGTGTAGTAATTACCTTTTTAGCTCTTGGGAATTTCACCATCATCTGTTTACATACAGATAAAAACGCATCTGCTTTAACTTCGTGACCTTGCGTAGTGATATCCAAGCCTTCTGGCTTGATTCCAAAGTGCATTTCTGCATCTTCTTCGTTACCCAAAATAATATCACAATAACTAGTTAACTCAGTCATAATAGTCTCACGGTCACCACCATAATTCCAGAGCTTTTTGCGATAATTCAAATCAGTTGAAATGGTAATCCCACGTTTACTGGCTTCCTTCACAGCTTCCAAACAAGCATCTGCTGCTCCTTGAGAAATAGCTGGGGTAATACCTGTCCAATGGAACCACTCGACGCCTTCAAAAACCGTATTCCAATCAATCATTCCAGCCTCTATCTCGGCCATAGCACTATGTGCTCGGTCGTAAACCACCTTACTCCCTCTAGAAACAGCACCGGTCTCCAAAAAATAGATTCCAAGACGATCACCCCCCCAATTCACATGAGAGGTACCGACACCGCGCTTACGCATCTCCATGTGTGCACAATGACCAATATCATTATCCGGTAAGCGGGTGACAAACTCAACCGGCACACCATAATTAGCTAAAGAAACAGCGACATTTGATTCGCCACCACCGTATACGACATCGAACGAATTTGACTGAGAAAATCTAAGAAATCCAGGAGGCGCTAACCTCAACATGATTTCGCCAAAAGTGACTACTTTTTTCATTTTAATCCAATATTTATATTATCACATTCACTAAATACCTAATGCCTGCCCACCACCAATCTGGACCGTTTCAGCCGTCATGAAAGATGCATCAGAACTAGATAAGAATGAAACCACTGATGCAACCTCTTCAGGTTGACCTAATCGGCCTAACATTATGTTATTTTTCCAAGAAGCAAATACTTCCGGTTTCGTAGCTTTTATTTGCGCATGGAACGGCGTATCAATTGTACCTGGAGAAACCGCATTTACGCGAATGCCATATTCAGCTAAATCTTTTGCCAATGCTCTTGTAATTGCATGAACACCTGCCTTTGACGTGCCATAGATACCAGCACCTGGACCGCCTGCATTCCAACCAGCATTAGAAGTGTAGTTAATTATCGTAGCATGTTCTCCATTTTTCAAGAAGGGTATAGCCGCTCTAGAGACGAAAAACGTCGAATCGAGATTTAATGCCATTACCTTACGGTAGAAGTCTGTCGTCATTTCTTCAAAACGCATGCGACCTCCAAGTCCACCTGCATTGTTCACGACTACATCTATTTTACCGTATTTGTGACCTATGCTTTCAATGCTTTGATTTACAGCAGCTTCATCAGTAACGTCAAATTTAACAAATTCACATGCTACTCCTTGTTCAGATAATTCCTTCACACAAGTCTCACCTGCGGAAGCATCTAAACCGTTAAGAATAACCGTAAAGCCGTCTTTCCCCAAACGTTTTGCAACTTCAAAACCTATACCGCTCGTGGCACCCGTAACCACTGCAATTCTTCCATTTGTACTCATCTATATTTATTTTAGTAGTTAGGCCCTTACTGGACCGATTTTTTTAATTAATGCGAATAATGACAACACCCCCAGTGCAACAGACACTGTAATAGCAATGAAAGCTGGAGTATATGAGCTTGCCGTAATTTGTCCAACGAACCAATTCATGATCATCGGCGAAATGGCAGCGATTGTACCCGCTAAGCCAGCCAAGGTACCCACGGAAGGCCCTCTGAATAAATCGCTCGATATCGTCTGTATATTACCAATAGCAAACTGGAAGCCAAACAAAGCCAATCCTGCTAAATAGATGAACGTCATGAAATTATTTTCTTGAACCAATAATATGATGCCCATAAAGGCCACAAGTATGAGAATACTACCGAAGACAATGGTCAGTTTACGGGAAATACCAACGGAATAACGCTGCATTAATCTACCAGAGAACATTCCTCCTGTAATACTACCGACAGCTGCCATTAAATATGAAATCCACATCGTATTCGCAATTTGCTCTATGCTTAAACCGAACTTATCGTTGAGGTAAATTGGCATCCAACCTGCAAAAAACCACCAAATCGGTTCAATGAAAAAACGACACAATAGCACGCCCCACGACTCTTTGTGACCCAATATGGTCCCAACGCCTAGGCTTTTCGTTTTTTTGGCATCGGGATCTTTATCTATTCTAGAAGACAATATTAGATCACGCTCTTCCGCTGTTATCCAAGGGTGTGATTCAGGCGTTGCTTTATTCAAGAAAAGCCATGGAATAACCCATATCAAGCCCATCGCTCCCAAAATTATGTAGGTGGTTTTCCAGCCAAATTGAGTGTACAGTAGTACAATGATAAAAGGAGCTATTACATTACCGATTGACGCACCTGCATTGAAAATTCCCTGAGCAATTGCGCGCTCTTTAACAGGAAACCACTCTCCATTACTTTTCACTGCCCCTGGCCAATTCCCAGCTTCACCGATACCTAGTAAACCTCGGAAAATCGCTAAAGAAATGATACCCCGAGCAAAAGCATGAAATGCAGAAGCTAACGACCAAACAATAATAGATACGGTAAACCCAAGTCTAGTGCCAATTTGATCGTACAATTTACCGGAGGCAAATTTACCAAACGCATAACACGCCATAAAAACGTTTAACATTATCGCGTAATCGGACTTATCCATTCCCAGATCTTCACCCATCTGAGGCCACAACAATGCAAAAGCAGTTCTATCAATGTAATTTATTACCGTAGCGATGAAGATTAAAACAATAATCCACCAACGCAATCCTTTTAACTTTGGCATTACTTAGATAAAAAATCTTCACGATGCGGACTGAACACATCTATTAGCATACCCTCTTCTTTACAAACTGCACCGTGCGAGACGTGTGGCGGGATATAAAATGAATCTCCTCCTTTAATTAAACGAATTTCTCCATCGATATTCATTTCAAAGGCACCTGATACTACATAAGTAACTTGGCTGTGGTAGTGGTCATGCACTGGGCCTATTCCACCTTCCTTAAACTTAACTTTCACCATCATGATGCTATCATTGAAGCCAACAATTTGACGACTCACTTTATCATCAATCGTTTCCCATGGTATCTCTGATCCTATTAGGAATAAATCACTTGCTATATCACTCATCTTTTAGCTGTTTTATTTTTATTATTGATTCGTGCATGGCTTCAATATCACCATTCAACACAATTTCGTATTTCTCATTGGTGTTGGTACTCAAAGTAACTTTATAGCCACTGTCGAGGGCATTAATTTCAAGATTTTCTATACTACCATAGGCACCTTGAGTCGTTTCAAAGACTGGATCGTAGGAACCGTGTTGCTCGAAAATCGTACAAATGGCCTGATGCCGACTTTCCATTGTCTCGAGTATTAGTCCTTCCGTCGAAATCAAATTATGATTAGGATCATTTGCGCCGGTTTTCACCGCAACAGTTGAGTACGGTTGAATAGCAGCATTGTACATTGTTATAAAACCACTACCCATTTGCCAAGTATGCAGGCTACTTTTTGTTTGTTCAGAATATCCCGTCTTCCATAAATGTTGGTATCCAGCGTCAGTCCCTAGCGGCGTCAAAGAAGTCGTCTCATACTTAAGAACCGGATCACTATTCACCAAAGATTTCTCGTAAAAGAACGGCGCATCAATAGGTAGGCTTTCTCTGTTTTTCACAGACTGTATATCGAGCAAATAAGGACGCTTGTTAAGTGTTAACATCACGTGATACCTTAACAACTGGCTACCGCTGTAAGCAGACGAATCTAAGGCAACAATAACACTCATGGTGTCGCTAAACGACTTATGTAGTAAATGAGAAACCGAACGATCTGCAGCACCGTCATTGCCGTTATGCTGCGATTTTTTACCAATTGTTATGGTATTGTGTGCTATCGTTTGATTTGCCCATGTATTGTTTTCAGGCAAATAACGACCACCTTCTTTCTGAGGTACATTATGAAATCTACTTGCACCGTAGTCTGTGATAAATGGTGTTCCCTCTGCGAATACCTGAAGTCCTAACTGATCAAAATGCCCGTGTCCCATTCCGTGAGTTCCGAACTTGAGGACTGAAGTCAATCCATCACAAGATTCGGATGATCTTAGAATCGCCATTCCACCTACACTGCCATCGGCACCATCGCTTATAAACCTGGAGGCACGCGCAAACTGCTCCGTACGGCTTCCTATATTTACGAGGGCATCAGTGATCATACAATTCCCGTTTATTGCTATGGCATCTATCCACTTCGATTGCTTACCACCGTATGCGTAGATTATTGGCAAGGCATAACCCAATTCTGGCGTCTCGATGGACTTAGACTTAACGGCGTCATTTACAGGGAAAAAGTATCCGCGGCAATCGCTTAATTCAAAACCTGTTTCAATAGATTTTAAAATCACGCCATCCTTAAATTCAAATACATTAAGCTCTGGTCTATTGATTTCAAGTGCTTGGGCAAGCAAGACGAGAGGCATTAAAGCGTAACGTTGATAATAAGGTCCTTCGGAATAATAGCCATCTGGTGAAAACAACTGATCCACCATAGCAAAGTAACCACATAGACTATCGTGGTCAGGGCCATATAAAGCATCAAGTAATAGCTCCTCGTCGTTCAACACCATTGCCGTCATACCAACAGCAGCAGCGCCCCACATAGCATGATTATGTATTTTTCTGAAGGTGCGTTCGCTATCGTCTCTGATAAACTCAACCATTGGGAGTAAAAGCCCATCTACTATAAAAGTGCTGTCTTCAGTATTCAAATCGTATTTAATCGCATCAAATCCCTGAATGAAATGAACAAGAGCAACCTCTTCATTGAGGATTTGCCAAAATAACTTACCGGGGCCCTGATTCTTTTGTTGCGGATGTAAACCAAGCGTAGGATAGAGCTTCGCATATTCAATCAACATCGCTCTTGTAAAATCAAAGTATTCCGAATTCTTAGTCAGCAAGTACAAAGTACCAACGTCTTTTATTGCAGAATAATTGGCTTTGTGTTTTTCATGTGTGTAACCGCCGCCTGGATCTGTTGGAAGCGGCACATCAATAGGTGCAAGTAATGCCGAAGATACCTTCGAATTTAATTTATCCAACGCAGTTGAAATCACTTCATGAGATTGCTGTTTCATGATAGATTCTGCCCCCGTGCTCGAAAGAAGCAAGTGGTTTTCACTCGTAGTGACGTGGTCATTTCCAGTTGTACAACTGAAAAGTAACGCGAGGAAAAAACTTGATATTAACGTTCTCATCAGTTTAACATCCATTTTTCAAGTTGTGATCGATCTAAGAATAGCTCATCATAGCGAATCGTATTACGCTCAACACGATGTGGGTAAAAGGTTTGAATTTTCCCTGAGTTAGACAATTGAATATTTCTAATCTTGATATCGGCCCATGCTGGATCCTCAAACCAAATTGACCTACCACTTTTTCCTGACTCAACAAATCTACATCTATCTATTTCAGACCATTGGACGCCAATCATACGAACCGCAGTCCCTAATTCACGATTACACACATTCAAGAAATCGCAATTTGTAATAGTTACAAACGGACCTAGCGTACTTTCATCATTACCTCCACGATAAATGTCTATTGCAGTACCCATCATATCGACAAATTTCGAATTTTCTATCGTGATGTATTCAGCATTATAACGTCCGCGATCGTCATTCTCTGTATTCAAGGCTATACCGTAACCTGAAAAATCTTTAAACCACGAATTTTTCACCACGACTGTATCCGCAAATGTTCCTTTTTCGGCGTGAATCGCTGCATAACGACTCTCTTTAAAGTCACTAAATCGACAGCTGTCTATGAACAGTTTATAATGCTCAAGCATAGGTGCCTTCGCTTCTATACCATACGGTGCATTGTGCACTTGATTTCTACCTTTTAACCAAAGAGAATGCATGCTTACAGAAACACCATCAACAATCTCAAAAAGCGCACCTTTAAAACCTTCACCAGGCTGAATTACTGCATAGCCGCTGCCTTCGGTCATTAAGACGATATCGCTACGCAAAACAATTGGTTTACGTAAAGTATAAATCTTGTTCGGACTAAAAAGTATCGTATCTCCTCCTTTCAAGTTATCCATGATCTCATGAAAATTCGTTGGACTTACGACTTCCTTCCTATTCGACTTAGAGACCTCTGGGTTTAATTCGGACGCGTTCAACCATGACGGCCCCATATTCCTAGCTAACAGTCTAATCGAATCTATATTTGGCTGCGCCATAGTGGCATAATCCATGATATTGAATCCGGGCATGCCTATAGAGACATTTGTTTGGTTTGAACTAAAACTTATGCCTTCACTATCGCTAAAGAAAAAGGGTCTTAATTCTGTATCACTGTAAAATACTGAATTGCTTTCAAAGCTTGTTCTTATGGGTTGTGCCGTCCGTTCATTGTCTGCACCTACACCGAAGGAAATACGCTCACAATCGATCCAAGTATTACTTCGTATCTGTACATCCGAAACTTGATGGTATCTGTTTATTGCCGAATTTGGAACTCCATTCATCACAGCTAAAGCTGCAAAAAAGCGCTTTCCGGTAACACCAAAGAACAAATTGTTTTCAATTCGGTGACCGGCATTTATCACTCGTAGGCCGCCTGTTTCAGGCTTGTTATTACCAATGAACAGATTGTTACTTACGATATTGTTATTACCATGTCGTAGGGCAAGCACCCCTTCACACTCGTAAAAAACATTGTCTGAAATGAGATTATCTGAACTTTTAATTGATAGTACTTCAACCTCCCCACTACAACGGTCAAAGTAATTTGATACCACGCTCGCACCACCTTTCTTTAATGAATTTGCAGATGAACCAATGCGTAGTGTTTCTCCTCCGTTAGATCCAAGTCTCGGTTTAGGCCCGAAATAATTCGAATCAATGCTGTTTAGATTGTTTGTACTCAATGAATCGCCTAAGCGGACCACCATCGTTGCACCTAAATTCCATTTAGTTCCAATGTAGTTATGGTCGAATCTGTTCTCCCTTCCGAATAATTGAATCCAATGATCTGAATGAATTCTATCAGGGTTAGAATAATTAGATACAGCACACGAAGTTATACGCACATTTTGCGCTAAGCTTTTGCCATCATGGGAGCGGAAAGTTATCACCGAACCATCACTATATCCGTTGTCAAAATGAAGACCAGATATAATCAGGTGTCTTCCCGAAACATTCAACGAAGATGCTCCGGAAAGTATCACAGATCCGGGAGTTTCCGGACAAATTACAATGGGCATTCCTACGTCACCTTCACCGTATAAATCCAACTGTACATCTTCATATTCGCCTGACTTGATCCGCACAGTATCTCCAGGCTTAGCAATCTCTAGTGTAGCACTGATCTCCTCAAGTACTATTGAATCACTGCTATTCTGTGAGCAGGCGCTCACAATCATAGCGATAATAGGAACTAACAATAAATGTCTCATCGCAAGAGTGTAATCGTGAATATTAATGTTTCACTTCAATTTTATAATAGTTCACTGTGGAATGGGACCCTATATCCTTTGTCTGCAAATAATTTCCAACCGTGAAATAATTCTCGAAGTACCACTGTGCAACACTTAAATCTCTGTAAACGATGGGGCGCTCATCATTGATTTGCAGCACAATCTTCCCTCTTTTTAATTCTAATCGAACACGCACCTTTTCGAAGCCTACCTTACTTTCTGAATGTTTGGTATTCTTATCTTCCTTCCAGGAATTCTTAGACAACAAGGCGTCACCTGCAGTACTCTCATCTTTCAAAACTTTCCTTACAACTTTCAAATAGCCCTCTTGCCAATAAATTTTTAACATGGGCAAACTTACAGGCTTCTCTAGCCCTAATTGCTTGGTCTGCTTTGAGGTGGTTCTGCCATCTACTTGTAGTAAAATTGTGCGGTGGTATTGTCCGTTAGCACCCTTTGACATGGATTCTACCTCCATTTCTACCTCCAGAACACCACCTTCCTTCATGGTCCAGTTCACGTCATTACTTCCGGCCTGTAACTGTTCACGTAAGGTGTTTCGGGTGTATTTAGCAGTGGATGTGCCTTCGCTTGGAAAGGCCTCCAAAACTAGCGCTGACTCGTCTTCATTTAAATAAAAAAATGGCGCTGCAAATCGGTCGTTATGGAAATTCGACAGCTTCCAATCAGATGCTTTGTATCCTGAGGGTAATTCTACCTTCCAATTCCACAAATCAACGGGGCCGCGCGAGGCAATCTGCCCTTGCATTGAGAAATAACCTAAAGTTACTATGGACGTGATAAGCAGTAGTTTCGTCATAATCTAATGATATACCTTCAAGTCGTAATATTTCACTTTAGCGCTTGAACCTTCATCACGCGACTGAAAATAGTTTCCGGCTTTAAAATAATTCTCAAAGACACCCCATCGATCCATGTCTATTCCTTTGTAAAGGAATTGCTCATCATCGTTTAAAGTGACACTCATCTGGCCCTTTTTCACACGTATTTCCAGGGTAAACTTGCCATAACCCACAATCTCTTTGAAATTTCGACCTTTATCATCTCCCCAAGCTGATTCGTGAAGAATATCTGTAGCATTGATTTCAGGGTCCTTGAGAATTTTAGTTTTCACTCGAATTCGACCCTCATCCCAATATATTTTTAGTATCGGAGGGGCATTATTATCATCCTCACCTATCAGGTCGCGCTGTTCATTAGTAAGTCGACCGTGTATCTGCATTACGATTACTCGATGGTAATCGCCTACATTATTTTGAGTGACCTCCTGCACATTCAACGTACCTCGCATAACGCCGCCTTGCTCGAACGTCCAATTAACATTATTCGAACCGGGAACCATTTGTTCACGCAATTCTGTTCTTGAATATTTTGAATTTCGAGTCGATTCTGCAGGATAAGTATAAAAAACCAGCGCCTGATCGCTTGGATCATTATAGAAAAACGGAGCAAGCATCTCGTTACTCTCATAATTTAGTATTTCTGGTGGACCCACACTAGATGGCTTTCCTTCTGGTATTGTGATCTTCCAATGGCTGAGATCGATGTTCTGAGCATGAATACAACCGCAAAACAAAATCGCAATACCGGTGAAAATGAATTTAATCATGAGATACCTCTAATTCATAATACTTTACTTTGGCACTGGAATTATTGTCGGTTGTACCTAAATAATTCCCCGCTTTAAAGTAGTTTTCGAATATACCCCAGCGTTCCATATGGATATCTTCATAAACAAAGGATTCGTCTCCGCCGAGAATGACTTCAAGTCTGCCCTCTGAAGCAATCACGTCTAGGGAGAACGTATCAGTCCCCACTACACGCGAAAAATATCTTCCAGTTCCTGACGTCCAAGCATCCGTTTCAAGAGCCTCTATGTCAGTATCAGTGGTGTCTTTTAACTCTTTAGTCAGAACATACACCTTATTGTTCTGCCAATATATTTTTAACATTGGAGGAGCGTTGTTATCATCCTCTCCAATTAAATCTCTCTGCTGATCCGTTAAACGTCCATGAATTTGCATAATGATCGTCCTATGATCATTACCATTCGCATCTTGAGAAATCTCAGGGACACTTAATAAACCATGTATTTCACCACCCTCAATAAATGTCCAATTCGTATTATCACTCCCTGGTACCATTTGCTCGCGCAACTCGGTACGGGAATAACTTGAATTGGAGGTAGATACATCTGGATAGGTATAAAAAACTAAACTCCCATCGTTTGAATCATTATACATAAACGGTTTTAGCACTGCATTGGTAGCATAGTCTAAAATTTCTGGGGGCTTCACTTCTAGTGGTTTGCCATCTGCTCTAGGAATAGGCAGCGTAACCTTCCAATTGCTTAAATCTATGTTCGGCAAAAGAAAATCATCCGTGGGAATCGTGGGACTCCCATTGGACCCACCCGTTGGGGTGGGTCCTGTAGGAATGCCTTTTTCACACGAGCTTAACATGAAAATCAGTACAATTACACTCAATACTGACTTAAAAGATTTAGGCATTTAAAAAGCTTTAATTTTCTGCTATTGTTACGTCGTCAACCATAGTTTCAGAATCAGTTGCTGTCAACGTGTAATCGTTTGAAATAAACAATACGATTGTGTCGTTAGAACCCGAATTGAAATTAATAGTCGCCGGTGTATATACGCTTGTATCGTGACCAGTAGTGGCATCGAAGTCCATTGTAGACAAAATACGAGTTGCATCTCCAATTGTAGACGCCGTACTAAACGGTCCATCATAGATCTCAAAAGTCACTGTTGAACCAACGCTTGACACTTTATTACGGATATAACCAGTAATGTCATAGCTAGTATTTTGATTTACAGCTACCTCTTGGTACAACCATCTTCTTGGGTTAGACGAGTTTTCAGCCGTAGGTAATTTACCTGCATATGTACCTGAATTCGCAGAAGTAGTGATTTGAAGCATATAGTCAGAAGAACCAAAGTAAGTATCGGCATCTGTTTCTAACGATTCATTTCTCCAAACAATTCTGTTGTCATTCTTTATTGGCTCACTGTCGAAACTTGGGTTTCTTATTACAACAGCCAATGGCGCAGCGATAGTCACATCCATAGAAATCATATCTGTACCACCCGCCATATTTGAAGCTGTTAATTGTACTGTGTAAGTACCATCAGCAGTATACGTATGGCTAGGGTTCATATCTGTAGAAGTTGAACCATCTCCGAAGTCCCATGCGTAAGAATCCTCACCTATAGATGTCGACATAAAATCGATCGTCATGTAATCTGCTGTATCTGCAGCGTAAGTAAAGTTAGCCAACACTGGCGCAGGACCTGAACCTATTGTAATATCGAAATCATCTAATCTCGTCTCAACTGAACCATCATTAAAGAAGTACAAAGCAACTTCTGTATTCTGATCAGAATAGAAAGAGAACGTCTCTTTTACATAGGTGTCTGGATCACTTTGATCGTTAACCGTTGTAGCTCCAATAATCTTAGTCAATGCATCCGCATGACTTGTAGCGGGTCCATCAAGTACTGCTACTGTCAAAGATCCTACTTGGTTATCCTTCATAGTGTAGTAAAAGGACACATCATAAACAGCGTCTTCACTAACAGTAAGCAACTGATATCCAATACGCTTATCACCAGGGTCGCCTGTGAGCTTCGCAGCTTGTGTACCAGTAAGTACAGGGCTAGATGTAATCTGAATCACACCACCTATATCACTATTACGCCAAGAATCACGTCCGTCACCTGTAGCACCGGTTAATTGGCCGTCTTCAAAACTAGGCTCTAAAATTGGAGGAACATAAGCTGCTGGCTCAGTGAGCTCAATTTCCATCACCTTAGTCGATTCAACATCCAGTTTATCACTCGATACCAAGGTTACTGTATATGTGCCCTCAGCCGCGTAAATATGTACAGGCTCAAAATCTGTAGACGTATTTCCATCACCGAAGTCCCAAAGGTAATCTGTAGAACTTGTAGAAAGATTCGTAAACGTTACTTCTAGGTAATTATCTGACGCAAGTTGCGCGAAAGAAAAATTAGCTTGAGGGGGCGTATTATCCGGAATAGAGCCTGCTGCAGGATATTCTTCTTTACAGCCTACTAGCATGATCAATGCTGTAAATAAGGCGATAGGTAATGAACCCCAGCCAAATTTATTTTTTATAGTCATTTTCATAATTAATTAATTTCAGTTAGCGTTCGGTTTAATTGTATCCAGGGTTTTGGCTTAATTTACCTTCACTAACGTTTATTTCGTTTTGTGGGATAGGCAATAACAAGTCCGTACCTGAGAATACGTTACCTTCTGATGAGGCAAATGCAGAAAGAACAGCAAGTGCTTGGCCTGTTCTTGTCAAATCATCAAAGCGATGATTTTCGAAAGACAATTCAATTCTACGTTCAGCCAATAAATCCTCTAACGTAATTTCACCCGTACCATCGACAGGCACTTCAGATAATCCGGCACGTGCGCGAACTGCATTAAAAGAAGCAATAGCATCTAAGTTCTGAGTAGAACCTTGACCTGCCATCTTAGCCTCTACATGAAGTAAGTACATGTCCGCGAGACGCGATACGATCCAGTCATTTCCACACATTCTAGCATTTAAACTAGCCGTAAGGAATTTACCACACTCGTTTGTATTTAAAGGATTAGCAATCACTGGACTTCTAGCCGTATCGTTAGCATCCATAGCAGCTTTTAAGTCGTCTGTCAAATAGTTTAATCCACTACGAACACCGCCTACAGTAAATTCAAAAGAGAAATCCTGGCTTTCAAATAAATCATCATCAACGTAAGGAATAGCGAAAAGTATTTCGTCATTACCCTCATCATAAAAGACGTCAGAATAACTAGACTCTAACGCATAATCAGGGTTACTCAGTAAACCAGCAAGTACGCCTTCTGCAAGATTGTATTCACCTTGTCTCAAGTATGCTTTTGCCAATATTGATTCTGCTGCACCTTTAGTTGCGCGTCCAAAAACCATATTAGACTTTGAAGGCAGCAATGATGCCGCTTCCTCTAAGTCTTCAACGACCATTGCTAAAACATCCATAACCGGATCGCGATCGAAAAATGTCGAATCCTGCGGGCCAACTACGGCATCAAGCATCGGTACGTCACCATATGAATTTGCCAACTTCAAATGGCTCAAGGCACGACAAAATAAAGCTTCACCCTTTAACTGAGCCCGAAGCGTTTCATCTACAACCACGTCCAAATTTTCCAACACCGTATTTGCACGGAATATCACATTATAATTGGCAGCCCAGTACAATTGTACCTGTTGATTAGTCGCTTGAATTGTATAGCTTTCAAATTCAGCCCATTCACCTTCACTTGTCTTCGTCTTTGCATTATCTGAACGCATTTCTGACAAGGCAAACTCGATTTTCGGAACTGCTTGTAAACCATCATAGATAGCGATGGTAGCAAGTTCTACCTCTGCATCATTGGTATAGAAACCATTTGCACCTATCTCTGATATAGGGGCACGATCGAGGGGATCAGTTGCACACGAACTTAGTGCAATAATCCCGCTAATAAATAATATTGATTTTTTCATAATGCTTAAAAGTCTAGATTAACACCTAGTGAAAATGTTCTGTAAATAGGAGCAGGTCCTCTCTGGTATCCGTAAGTAAGAGGATTTCCTCTACCTTGATCAATACCTTCAGGGTTGTAACCTTCATATCCATCAGACATGATGTATAATAAGTTTTGTGCCGAAGCGTAAACCCTTAGACGCTGAATACCCAATTGTGACAACGTCGCAGCAGGTACATTGTAACCCACGTTCAAGTTTCTTAATGCAATAAATGATGCGTCTTGTATATCGTCACTGGTAAAAATTCTCTGCTTAACTAAATGAGCATCTGGAAAATCGGTATTGTAATCCATATTACCGGAGAACTCATTATTGATGTATTGTGAAGCGATATTACGTACTTCAGCACCATGCGAGCCCTGCGCCATTACCATGATATCGAAGTTTTTGTATTTGAAGTTATTCGTAACACTCCATACAAAATCAGGATATGGCGACCCTAATACGGTTCTATCATCAGTATCAATAACACCATCACCGTTCAAATCACGAACATAAATGTCTTGCGACTGTCCATTGATTGGGTAAAACGGATTTTTAATGTATTCTAAACCGATTTCGTCTTCAACAACATAACCGTAGAAGGTAGAGATAGGCATACCCACACGAGCAATCCATTCTGCTGGACGCTTACCGTCTACAATGCTAATTAAGTCGCCAGCCCCTGCAAAGTCGACCAATTTGTTTTGATTATGAGTCAAAATGTAAGATGTCGACCATGTAAAGTTTCTTGTACTTACATTTCTTGTCATCATTTCCAGCTCGAAACCTTTGTTTTCAACTTCACCTCTGTTAACCAGTGCAGTTGTAAATCCAGTTACCGAAGGAACAGGCACTTGTAATAATAGATCCTCACTAGTTCTTTGATACAAATCAAGTGAAAGATTGAAGCGTGAACCCCACATAGATAAATCTATACCTGGGTTAATTTCTCTCAAGCGCTCCCAACCTAAATTAGGATTAGCAATATTTGTTGCATTGTATCCAATCTGACCAAAACCAGTTCCGAACGGTGAAATAAGACCAAGATGATCGTATTGACCAATACCACTATTGTTACCAGTTAATCCGTAACTAGCTCTTACTTTCAAGTTATTGACAATGCTGTTTGCCGGAAAGAAATTTTCTTGATTAACGAGCCATCCTGCACTTAAAGCTGGGAATACACCATATTTAGTCTCTGGACCAAACTTAGAACTACCATCAGTTCTAATACTCGCGGTCAATAAATAACGGTCTTTAAGGGTATAGTTAACACGAGATAGATAAGACAATAATGCCTCATCGTATTCAACCATTTCGCCACCCGTTAAATTAGCCCCAGGAATGGTTTGAATCAGGTCATTAGTAAAACCTGCAGAATTCAATAAAGTTTGTTCCGTTTGCCAAGTCTCATATGCAAAACCAGCTACAGCATTAAGGCTCTGATTACCCCATTCCTTATCGTAATTAACTGTGCTCTCACTAACTGTATGCCATCTAATGTCAGTACTGCGATTAGATCTTGAATCAGCGGCACCATTTCGAGTTGCCGTAACACCGTACCACTCGCGGTTTTTCGTGTAACGGAAGTCACCACCGAAAGTCTGCTTGAACGACAATGCATCTGTCAGCTGGAACTTCAAAAATGTATTTGCGTATACTTTAGTTTGGTACTTTCTGCGATCACGCTCAAGAATTTTCGCTAAAGGGCCTGCATTAGAAGTAGTGGAGATATCTGTTCCTGAAGAATTTGGGTCAGGCATACCGTTTTCTAGATCATAATCATCGAACATACGTTCCATGGCGTAATCACCTACTTGAACATCAGACCAACGTCCATTTTCACGATAACGGTTTACATACCCAATGTTGTCCTCTGTGATCCATCCTGGATTCCATGGAGCCTGACGCAAAGCATCATGAACACCAACAGGGAATCTTCGTTGTTCCGTGTGCGATGGATTAAGATTAACACCGAATTGAATGCGTTCTCTTAACTTGGTTGTAAGATTGATACGGAAGTTTATTTTTTCGAAATTATCCGTGAGCAACACACCTTGATCATTCATGTGGTTCACAGAAGCTGTGAATTTCGTGTTTTTTGTTCCCCCACGTGCACTAATTGCATTACTTGTAATCATGCCGCCATCAAAGACAACATCCTCCCAATTAGTGGTACTACCTAATTGTTCAATGTATTGCATTCTGTCGGTCAATTCGCCATTGTTGTTATCACGAACAAATTGAGCCCACTCGTCAACTGTGCTCAGTACATCGTTAGCTGGAACATCTTTAAATCCAACGTACGTGTTATATGAAAACTTAGTCGGTCCTTCAACACCTTTCTTAGTTGTAATCATAATGATACCATTGGCACCACGTGAACCATAGATTGCACCTGAAGAAGCATCTTTAAGTACTTCAACAGAAGCTACATCGTTCATGTCCAAACTAGACAAGAAATCACCATCGTTACCAACAACGATGCCATCTAAGACAATCAATGGATCTGAATCAAAGGAAATAGAACCCTGTCCACGAACTCTAATAGTGGGCGCCTCACCAGCAGCAGGGTTAGTTTGCTGAATGGTAACTCCCGTTATTTGACCGCTCAAAGCGTCATCAACGCGACCCACTGGAATTTGGTCTAGGATTTTGTTTTCAATTTTAGCTACCGAACCTGTTAAGTGAGACTTACGGATTGTTCCGTAACCTACAACTACCACTTCGTCCAAAATCTCATTGTCTTGGTTCAGGGTTACGTTTACTAAAGCGCGACCTACGATAGGAACTACTTGAGATAAATAGCCCGAACTCGAAAATACCAAGGTACCCTCTTTGGGAGCTTTAATACTGTAACGTCCCAAAGCATCAGAAACTGCTGCTATTTCCGTTCCTTCTACTACTACGGAAGCCATTGGTATGGTTCCTCCATCAGATCCGGAAATTACCCCGGTAACTGTCACACTTTGTGCCAACAGTCCTGCATTGATTCCAAAAACAAAGAGAAGAAGCATAAGCATCTTGCTTCGTTTTGAATCCAAAATCGTCTTTTTGTGTACTATCATGATTCTGTTTTTTGAATATATCATCGGTGGATTTTGAAAATATATTCCGGTTTTTATTTTAATCCCATGACACCACTAATTCGAGGGAAAAATTATATTTATTGATTGTTCTGCACGTAATTTGCTATCATAGCTAAATGGTTACTTAAGCTATCTCCGGCTTCCATAGGTTTGCGCTCAGCTATACATCTGAATAATTCGTGATGCTCTCTGATAATCTGAGCATGATCCTCCGAGTAGATGTTATGCTTTTTAAAGTATTCAACTATTTCAGGGGTGATAATTAACATCAATGATTTTAAAACAGAATTTTTACAAGCATCCGCAATCCTCAGGTGAAAAACAAAGTCTTCACCGATCGCATCATCGCCGCGACTAAGGGCCTCTTTATGTTTATCCATAGCTAATTCAATAGCTGCTAGGTCTTCGTCAGTTCTGTTGAGTGCGGCCAATTGAACTATATTACGTTCAAGGATGATACGAGATTCTACAAGCGATTTGAAATCATTGCCTTGCAATTGCAACATATCAGTAATTAAACTCTGGAGCGCGGGCAGGCCCAATCCTGCAACTACAGTCCCACTTTGAGGGCGTGTCTTAAGGATGCCATAGAACTCCATTTTGCGTAATGCGTCTCTTAGCTGAGTTCTACCCACCCCTAGTCGCTCACTTAACAGGCGTTCAGAAGGTAATCTATCCCCTGGTTTAAGCTGGCCAGAAGCAATTAGATCTCTGATTTGACGAATTATGATGTCAACAGGTGAGTCGACTTTGATTTCTGTGAAATTCTTTAAAGTTTCCATATTAACATATTAAAGTTGTTAAGGCTAGCACTGAGTACAGCACCAAGCAAAAATGGAAAGGTACTAAATGAAGACCGCGCCACCTGATAGAGCTCAACACCAGAAATAGCCTTGTTTACCGGCGTTTTCAACCCTGGAATAAGATCAATATTCAAACTATCTTGAAGGCACATCATATCACTTTAACTGACGATTAATTGGTCTACCAATTGATTAGTTTACCAAAACTACAACGAAATAATCAGTATTAAAGGTCTAAAGCACATTTTTTCACTACCTAGTATTTTTAAGCACAAATCATTGATAAACAGGTGATTACGATCTATTACGTATACCAAATCGTATAAATGCTTCATTAAAAAAGATACAAACACCATTAATTAAGGTATTTGGTCAACCAATTTTGAATGAGATACACTAACTTTCATAAATGGAACGAATTCTACTTATGACTTTAGGGTCCCGCGGAGACATGGAACCTTATCTAGCTTTGGGTGAAGAACTTAAAGATGCTGGAAATGAAGTTGCCTTTTGCATGCCAGAACAATTTCGTTCACTGGCCTCAGAAGTGAGTGATCATTTCTTCCCCATGACGCACGAATACCTCGACTTAATCGATTCTCCTGATGTTAAAAAAATCACGGGGCAAATAGGCTCCGGGGCTAGCCGAATCATCACGCTTTTCAAGCTTTTGCGAGAAACGAGCCCCATACAAAAGCAGCTCATCCGCGATCAACGGGATGCAGATGTGAATTTTACTCCCGATAAAATCATTTACCACATCAAATGTGCCTACCCCGTCATGGCGGCCTTACGCGCAAAACGGAGCGTGGAATTACTCATTCCCATGCCTTGTTTGTTACATCCGGTTCGCGATTTGCCAGCCATAGGAATGGGCCAATTCAACAACAAGTTGTGGAATAAAATGAGCTATACACTCACAAATTCAGCGATGATTTCTCAGGTAGTTATAGGTTATGGCAACAAAATCTTGACAGAATGGGATTGGGCGCCTTTAAAACGAAAAGAGGTTCGTGATTTTTTATTGAATAAGGTGCCTGTTGAATACGCCATCTCCAAGCGTCTCTTCCCGCAACCTCAGTACTGGCCTGAACGCGTTAAGGTTACAGATTTTCGTGAACGCAATAAGTCCAAGCATTGGGAGCCTTCAGAAGATTTAATACGATTTATAGAAAAATATCCGAATCCCTTGTATGTAGGGTTTGGTTCAATGATCAATGCGAAACCGAAAGAAGTAGGTCAAGCCCTAATACTACTAAGTAAGAAACACGATCTCCCCATTTTCATTAACTCTAGCTGGGGCGGTATTGAAATAGACAGCCCTTTACCCGAAAACATCTTTCTAGTCAGAGATATTCCTTACGATTGGCTCTTCAGTCGCGTTCGAGCAGTGGTTCACCATGGAGGCTCAGGTACTACTCATAGTGCCTTGCAGTTTGAGAGACCTCAGCTGATTCTTCCTCATATCGCAGACCAGTTTCTTTGGAATAAGTTAATCCACAAAGCAGGTATGGGGCCTTTAGGGTTCCCTATCAAAAAGTTTACCCTTACCCGTTTTGAAGAAAAAGTGCTCGAATTACTACAATACTAGTGTCTTCTTGACGGTCGCTTTCCGCGACCAGGAGCTCCGGAACGGGGATTCCCACCGCCTTTTTTTGGACCGCGACTTGTACGTTGCGAGCGCTGTCCTTTCTTTGCCGGTATACGATTCTCAGGGACCGACCATTCCTCTGCAGCGCCTTCAGTAAAAGGATGTTCTTCAACTAAAGGAACAGCCGCTTTGATGAGTTTTTCGATATCTTTTAGATACCCACGCTCATCTGCGGAACAAAAAGAAATGGAAGAACCGGATGCATCGGCGCGCCCTGTTCGACCTATGCGATGAACGTAAGTTTCAGAAATGTTTGGAAGTTCATAGTTAATTACATGTTCTAACCCTGAAATATCAATACCCCGAGCCGCGATATCAGTAGCCACTAACACGCGGACGGTGCCCTCTTTAAAACCCTTAAGCGCCTTCTGACGGGCATTTTGGCTTTTATTTCCATGGATAGCCGCTGCACGAATTCCCTTCTTATCAAGAATCCGAACCACTTTATCACAGCCGTGCTTTGTTCTACCAAATACTAAAACACTTCCTTCTATTTCATTCAGTAAGTGAATAAGTAGGGATGGTTTTTCTGTCTTGCGCACGAAATAAACGCATTGCGACACACGCTCTGCTGTGGGCTTTTCAACAGCAATACGAACCTGCTTGTAGTTCGGTTTTAAAATCTGTCCGCTCAGCTCCATAATCGTCTTTGGCATGGTTGCCGAGAAAAATAGACTTTGACGTTTTGAAGGAATTAGTCGGAGTAATTTTTTAATGTCGTGGATAAAGCCCATGTCCAGCATTTGATCGGCTTCATCAAGAACGAAATGCGTTAGTGAGCGTAGGTCGATAAATCCTTGACTTTGTAAATCTAACAATCGTCCAGGCGTTGCAACAAGAATATCAATCCCTCTTTTAAGCTGATCTATTTGTGGGTTTGCGCCGACTCCACCAAAAATGACGGCGGTACGAAGGGACGTTCCTGACGAATAGCGCTTCGCATTTTCGGCAACCTGCAAGGCCAATTCACGCGTTGGTGTAACTACTAATGCTTTTATTCTACGTTTGCGTTCTGAAGGAGCATTCAGTAAATGCTCTATAATTGGAATTGTAAATGCTGCTGTTTTCCCTGTGCCGGTCTGAGCCGTACCTAGTAAATCATAGCCTTCTAAGAGGACCGGTATACTTTGGGCTTGAATAGGTGTAGGTTGTGTATAGCCTTGTTGTTTTAAGGCAGATAGAATTTGAGGCTTAAGCCCCAATGAATCAAAGGTCATATGTTGTTTTTAGGCTTCTATTAACTTAATAGAGCATAGCAAAGGTAGGCTTTCTAGTGTCAGTCGAATTTTCTTTTTGCACAGCGATAGCATTACTACTATATTGCGGTGCTAAACAATTGCTTTTAACGTCCTTTAGTCTCATACTATGAATGCACTCAACATCACAATAAGCGCTAAGCTGTATAGTAAAAATCCTGATGAAACAGAACTGGGTAAACGCATACTATCAAAGAGTATCGCTTTGATGGACGAGCTTGGCTATGAGCATTTAACTTTTAAGAAAGTCGCTCGGGAGATTGTCAGTACCGAATCTGGAGTGTACCGCTATTTTCAAAATAAACATCAATTATTGACCTATCTCATTAATTGGTATTGGGGTTGGCTTGAAGTGAAAATGGCACAAGAATTTATGCTGCTTAACAGTCCTGAGGAAAAACTGAAACGAGCCATAGAACTTTTGGTCCTTCCTATGGAACAAGATGAACGCATTCCTCACGTTGACGAGCGAGCCTTACAGCGGGTTGTGGTTGCAGAATACCCTAAGATTTACCTCACTAAAGACGTCGACCAGGAAAATAAAGAAGGCTACTTTTTAGGATACAAACAGATCTGTGAGACCCTAAGTCAACTCGCACTGCAAATTAACCCGGACTACCCTTATCCTCACAGCCTTTTCGCGACTATTATCGAGGCAGCGCAAAGTCAACAATTCTTCGCTGAACACCTACCACGGCTCTCGGACTCATCTGGAGGACAGAAAGAAATCGTTCAATTTCTGATTGACCTGACCCTAAAATCTTTACGTAGATAATGACCAAAAACTGCAGACAGACGATTCAGATATGTGCAAAGTCAACCTTCGCACGAGCAATTTTGTAAAAGCATTGATTCAACAAGCTGAAGCACAAAGTGAATTAGGTATCAAGTGGGCTGAATGGCTGCAACTTTCTGCAGGATTCTAGGCCCATATCTCACCTACATATTTTATTACATTGCATAGAGTTAATACAACTCTAATGAACAAAACTTGGAATTGGTCGCTGACCGTCGCGCTGGCTGGATTTTTATTCGGCTTTGACACTGTTGTTATTTCCGGTGCCAATGCCCCCATTAAGGAATTATGGCAAACCTCCGCCTGGTTTCATGGCGTATTCATCATGTCGATGGCGCTATGGGGAACTGTTTTGGGCTCTCTCGGGGGCGGAATACCCACGCGAGTTTGGGGTCGAAAGAATACGCTTATTGCTGTTGGATTATTATACCTCATAAGCGCAATCGGTTCAGCATTAGCACCGGATCCGTATCTCTTTTCATTCTTCCGGTTTTTGGGCGGCGTAGGTGTAGGTGCTTCAACAGTGGCCGCCCCAACTTACATTTCCGAGATCAGTTCCGCGAATAATCGCGGGCGTTTAGTCGCGTTATACCAATTCAATATTGTCTTCGGAATTCTCATCGCTTTCCTTTCTAATTATCTTCTCGACGGATTTGGAGGAATAAACGACTGGCGCTGGATGCTAGGTGTAGAAGCCATTCCTGCGGCTATCTATTGCGCGCTTATCTTTGGCATTCCTAAGTCTCCTAGGTGGCTGGCCGTTACGAAAGGTGACGACAAGCAAGCGTTACGAATCTTAGAACGCATTTTAAACAGCTCTGATGCCGCCAAGAGCGAATTGACCGTAATAAAGAGCCACATTCCAGGTAATTCAGTTAAAGACAGTGTGTTCAATGGCAAATTCAAGAAGCCTTTACAATTGGCGTTTCTTCTTGCGTTTTTCAACCAATTGAGCGGAATCAATTTTATTCTCTATTATGCGCCCGTCATATTAGAGAATGCAGGGTTCGCAGCTTCAGACTCCCTACTCTCCTCCATTTCAATTGGAGGCACCAACCTGCTTTTCACTTTTGTAGGACTTTATCTTATTGATCGTATGGGACGCAAATCACTCATGTATATTGGATCCCTCGGTTATATTATCTCATTGCTTATGGTGGCCTATGGATTCAAAACAGGGGCTTCAGCTGAATTCAACCTCTTTTTTATTCTAACATTCATCGCATCTCACGCCGTAGGCCAAGGCGCAGTCATTTGGGTTTTTATCTCTGAAGTTTTCCCAAACAGCGTAAGAGCCGCAGGCCAAGCA